>ERZ779822.19-NODE-19-length-156234-cov-22.0081_pt1 | contig 156234 bp, 101 predicted proteins | sample MGYA00511069_ERZ779822 | MGnify/ENA primary metagenome ERZ779822 (study PRJEB29588, sample SAMEA2147589) | human gut metagenome | biome: human gut; feature: human-associated habitat; material: faeces | place: Denmark | collected 2008/2010 ...
CGACCACCGCTTTGCTTTCCAACAAGCTGACGGTGTACGTCCGTTCGATCTTGCCGTAGAACAGATGTTCGGTTCATCTCCCAAGACATATATGATAGACAAAACCGTAGAACGTCATTATGAAATGCCGAAATACGAATTGTCTCAACTGCATGAATACCTGACCAATGTATTGCAGCTCGAAGCAGTGGCTTGCAAGGATTGGCTGACCAATAAAGTAGACCGTTCGGTAACAGGTAAAGTAGCCCGTCAGCAATGCCAAGGTGAACTTCAATTGCCGTTGAGCGACTGTGGTGTCGTAGCACTCGACTACCGTGGCGAGAAAGGTATCGCTACCTCTATCGGACACGCTCCGCAAGCAGCATTGGCCGATCCGGCTGCCGGTTCTATACTTTCTGTATCCGAAGCACTGACTAACCTTGTCTGGGCTCCTATGGCAGAGGGCATGGACAGCATCTCCCTGTCTGCCAACTGGATGTGGCCTTGCCGTTCACAGGAAGGTGAAGACGCTCGTCTCTACACTGCCGTGAAAGCATTGAGCGACTTCTGCTGCGCCCTGCAAATCAACGTTCCTACCGGAAAAGATTCTCTGTCTATGACGCAGAAGTATCCGAACGGCGAAAAAGTAATTTCTCCGGGAACAGTAATTGTATCGGCAGGCGGCGAAGTTTCCGACGTGAAGAAGGTTGTATCTCCGGTATTGGTAAACAACGAAAAAACAACTCTTTATCATATTGACTTCAGCTTCGACGAACTGAAGCTCGGCGGTTCCGCCTTTGCACAGTCATTGGGCAAAGTGGGTGACGATGTGCCTTGCGTACAAGACGCAGAGTATTTCCGCGATGCTTTCCTTGCCGTACAGGAACTGGTAAACAAAGGATTGATTCTTGCCGGACATGATATTTCTGCCGGTGGTCTGATCACTACATTGCTCGAAATGTGCTTCGCCAATGTGGAAGGCGGTATGGAAATCAGCCTCGACAAGATGAAGGAACAGGATATTGTCAAGATTCTGTTTGCAGAAAATCCGGGTATTGTTATCCAGGTCAGCGACAAGCACAAAGAAGAGGTGAAGAAGATTCTGGAAGACGCAGGCGTAGGCTACCTGAAGTTGGGTAAACCTACCGACGAACGCCACATCCTCGTATCCAAAGGAGACGCTACCTACCAATTCGGTATCGACTATATGCGTGATGTATGGTATTCTTCTTCTTACCTGCTCGACCGCAAACAGTCCATGAACGGTTGCGCCAAAAAACGTTTTGAAAACTACAAGATGCAGCCGGTTGAATTTGCTTTCATGCCAGAATTCAAAGGCAAACTTTCTCAATACGGTATTACTCCGGACCGTCGTACTCCGAGCGGTGTCCGCGCAGCTATCATCCGCGAAAAAGGAACGAACGGCGAACGCGAAATGGCTTATTCACTCTATTTGGCAGGTTTTGACGTGAAAGATGTGACAATGACCGACCTTATCAGCGGACGTGAAACACTGGAAGACGTAAACATGATCGTTTATTGCGGCGGTTTCTCCAACTCCGATGTACTTGGTTCAGCCAAAGGCTGGGCAGGCGGTTTCTTGTTCAACGAAAAGGCAAAAGAAGCACTCGATAAATTCTATGCTCGTGAAGATACATTGTCACTGGGTATCTGTAACGGTTGCCAGTTGATGATGGAGCTTGGACTTATCAATCCTGAACACAAAAAGAAAGGTAAGATGCTTCACAATGATTCCCATAAATTCGAGTCTACCTTTGTCGGCCTGACTATCCCTACCAACCGCAGCGTTATGTTCGGTTCATTGAGCGGTAGCAAACTAGGTATCTGGGTAGCTCACGGAGAAGGAAAATTCTCTCTGCCTTACGATGAAGACAAATATAATGTAGTGGCAAAATACAGCTATGACGAATATCCCGGAAACCCGAACGGTTCCGACTATTCTATCGCCGGACTTGCCAGCGCCGACGGTCGTCATCTGGCTATGATGCCTCACTTGGAACGCGCTATCTTCCCATGGCAGAACGGTTGTTATCCGGCAGACCGCAAAAACAGCGATCAGGTAACTCCGTGGATTGAAGCATTTGTCAATGCCCGCAAGTGGATTGAAGAAAAGGTGAGATAAATAATTGCTTTATATTTTTTAAGGCTGGTACTTCCCAAAAAGTACCAGCCTTTTAGTTTATCCCAATATTCCTACTACCTAAATTCGTTTATATACAACTAAAGTTCCACAAATAAGCACTAAATACAAATAGCTGAAAAAGCTCCTCATCCGCTTCAATTCAAGTACGACGTAATCCTTACTCCAAAATTTTGTAGTGTCGAAAAATCTTCTTAATTTTGTCAAACTTTCCCCCTCAGAACAAGATTCAATAACCCTTAAAAGTCCTATTTATATGAAAAAATGGATTTTTCTAATCTTATTGTTTCCTCTAACCTGTATCGCTCAGACGTACCAATATATTGGAGTGGAAGATGGGCTAAGCAACCGGCGAGTTTACTATATCCAGAAAGACAGAACCGGATATATGTGGTTCCTCACCCATGAAGGTATTGACAGATACAATGGAAAAGATTTCAAACGATACAAACTAATGGACGGTGACGTAGAGGTTAATTCGCTACTGAACCTCAATTGGCTATATATTGATAAGGAAGACGTATTATGGGAAATCGGGAAAAAAGGAAAGATATTCCGGTATGACCAGATCCACGACTGCTTCACACTCGTATATAAACTGCCCATAGAGAACTTCCGTGATTTGCCGGCTCCGGTAAGTTTCGCATGGCTCGATCAGAGCAAGCATATCTGGTTGTGTAATGAGGAAACTATCTTTATTTATAACACGGATACAGGAGAAGTCACTCACATAAAGAATGACATCAGTGAAGAAATCAATGACATCGAACAGATTGACGACACACATTACTTCATTGGCACGGAAATGGGAATCCACTATGCCAAGTTGGAAAACAACACACTGGAACTTATTCACTGCGACAAGCTGGAGAATGTGAAAGCACAAATACTCGATCTACATTTCGACACAAAGATTCGTAAATTGTTTATCGGAACTTTCCAACGGGGAGTGCTCATCTATGATATGTCGACCAAGTCCGTCACACAACCTCCACATAGTCTGAAAGATATCAGCATTACACGAATCAAGCCCTTAAACGCCAAAGAATTGTTGATAGCGTCAGATGGCGGCGGTGTGCATAAAATGAATGTTGAAACCTATCAGATGGAGCCTTACATTATTGCTGATTACAACAGTAATAACGGCATGAACGGCAACAGTATCAATGATCTTTATATAGATGAAGAAGAACGGATATGGTTAGCGAACTACCCTATCGGAATCACCGTACAGAATAATCGCTATTCCAGCTATAAATGGATCAAGCATTCTATCGGCAACAGACAGTCTTTGATAAACGACCAGGTTAATTCGATTATCGAAGACAGTGACGGTGACTTATGGTTCGGAACCAATAATGGAATCAGTCTCTTAAATTCCAAGACCGGACAATGGCGTTCCTTCCTCAGTTCTTTTGAGAAGAACCAGGATAGCAGAAGTCATATTTTCACTACCCTGTGCGAAGTGCTTCCCGGAGTTGTCTGGGCCGGCGGATACTTCTCCGGCATTTATCAGATAGACAAGAGATCTTCCAATGTCAGCTATTTTACTCCGGCTTCGTATGCATATGAGAACATACGCCCGGATAAGTATATACGTGATATCCGTAAAGACTCACAAGGAAATATCTGGAGCGGAGGATTTTATAATCTGAAACGTATCAATGTACACACTAAAAATATACAACTGTACCACGGACTGAACTCCATTACTGCAATTCTCGAACGCGATGCCAAAAGTATGTGGATAGGCAGTGCGACCGGATTGTTTTTATTGGATAAAGAATCGGGTAAATATGAACGTATCAAACTTCCCGTAGAATCAAACTATATATATTCTTTATACCAGACCAAGAAAGGATCGCTATATATAGGAACCAGTGGCTCCGGATTATTAATTTACGATCCTCACACCAAACTGTTCACTCATTATCATACGGGAAATTGCGCATTGATTTCCAACAATATCTATACCTTGCTTTCAGACGCTGACGAAGATATTCTGCTTAGCACGGAAAGCGGTCTGACCAGCTTTTATCCTAACCAAAAAACATTTCACAACTGGACAAAAGAAATGGGACTTATGACCACACATTTCAATGCATTGTCCGGTACCCTGCGAAAGAACAACAACTTTATTTTCGGAAGCTCGAACGGGGCAGTAGAGTTCAATAAAGACATGAAACTGCCCAGAACCTATTCTTCCAAAATGATATTCAGCGATTTCAAACTGTTTTATCAAACGATCTACCCGGGAGACAAAAATTCCCCGCTAAAGGCAAGTATCAACAATACGAAAGAGCTGAAATTAAAATATAACCAGAATATTTTCTCGTTACAGGTTTCTTCTATCAACTATGACTATCCTTCTAATGTCCTTTATTCCTGGAAACTGGAAGGCTTTTACGAAGAATGGAGCAAACCGGGGACAGAAAACACAATCCGTTATACTAACCTCGCACCGGGAAAATATACGTTAAGGGTACGTGCTATCTCCAATGAGGACCAGCGTATTATGCTCGAAGAAAGGAGTATAGATATTATCATCGCCCAGCCTTTTTGGCTGACCGTTTGGGCAATGTTGCTCTATATCGTTATCCTTGTCTTTATCGCTGCTGTCTCATTACGTATTCTGATCCTAAGGAAACAACGTAAAGTGTCCGACGAAAAGATTCATTTCTTTATCAACACTGCACACGACATCCGTACTCCGTTGACGCTTATCAAAGCGCCACTGGAAGATCTTCGTGAAAAAGAAGAACTAAGCAAGGAAGGAATATCCAATATGAATACTGCATTACGGAATGTAAATGCCCTGCTACGTCTCACCACCAATCTAATAAACTTCGAGAGGGCGGACGTATATTCCTCCGAACTATATATTTCGGAACATGAACTGAACACATTTACAACCGAAATATATAATGCTTTCCAGCAGTACGCCAATATCAAACATATCAACTTCACCCACGAAAGTAATTTCAGGTATATGAATGTATGGTTTGATAAGGAAAAAATGGAATCAATCCTGAAAAACATAATCTCGAACGCCTTGAAGTACACTCCGGAAAACGGTAATGTACAGATTTTCGTGTCCGACAATACAGACTCGTGGAGCGTCGAAGTCAGGGATACAGGAATCGGAATTCCGGCCAGCGAACAGAAAAAGCTGTTCAAGCTGCATTTCCGTGGCAGCAATGCAATCAACTCCAAAGTGACGGGTAGCGGGATCGGACTGATGCTTGTCTGGAAATTAGTGCGGCTGCATAAAGGTAAGATTAATTTGTCGAGTGTGGAAAATCAAGGTTCGGTTATCAAGGTATCTTTCCCGAAAGACAGCAAGCGTTTCCGTAAGGCACATCTGGCAACACTGAGCAAACAACGTCAGGAAAACAGAACCCTAAGCAATGTACCTGCTCCCTCACCCGAAATATACGAAAACGCACATAAGAAGTTGAACGGTGAACACCGGCGGATTCTGATTGTGGAGGATAACGATGAATTACGCAACTATCTGTTGCAGACATTATCAGAAGAATATACTGTACAAACGTGTTCCAACGGAAAAGAAGCGTTGACGATCATCCCCGAATACAAACCGGAGTTGGTTATCTCTGATATTATGATGCCGGAAATGCGGGGAGACGAATTATGCAAGGAACTCAAAAACAACATAGAGACATCGCACATTCCGGTTATCCTGCTGACAGCTCTGAATAATGAGAAAGATATCTTGTCCGGACTTAAAATCGGTGCCGACGAATACATCTTGAAACCGTTTAATATAGGTATATTAAAAGCGACTGTCGACAATCTGCTGACTAACCGTGCTCTTTTGCGCAGTAAGTATGCCAATCTGGAGCTGGATGATGAGGAAGAAGATGACGAATGCATCAACTGCTCACAGGACATTGACTGGAAGTTTATTGCCAACGTCAAAAAGCATATAAAAGACAATATAGATAACCCGGCCCTTACCGTAGATGTACTTTGCAACCTGGTAGGCATGAGCCGTACAAGTTTCTACAACAAACTCAGGGCATTGACCGACCAGGCTCCGGGAGATTATATCCGTCTGATCCGGTTGAAGTATGCCGTGCAATTATTGAAAGAGAACACACATAGCATAACAGAAATAGCAGAAATGACAGGATTCAGTGATGCGAAATACTTCCGTGAAGTATTCAAGAAGCATTTTAACGTAAGTCCCAGCCAATACGGCAAAGAAAAGAGAACAAACAAGAAAGGAGGAGAAAAGAAAGAATGAACATCTATCTCGAATCATTTGGAATTTTTTTTAAAATAGGCGCCTTTACTATCGGAGGAGGGTACGCAATGGTGCCGCTTATTGAGAATGAAATTGTTACGAAGCGGAAATGGATTGCGCAGGAAGATTTTATCGACCTGCTGGCTATCTCCCAATCTGCTCCGGGCATTTTGGCAGTCAATATTTCTATCTTTATAGGATACAAGTTGCGTGGTATCCGAGGAAGTATTATCACAGCATTAGGAACAATTTTGCCTTCCTTCATCATTATATTGGCGATTGCTCTATTTTTCCATAGTTTTAAAGACAACCCGATTGTGGAACGCATCTTCAAAGGAATCCGACCAGCGGTAGTGGCACTTATTGCCGCCCCGACTTTCACAATGGGCCGGTCCGCTAAAATCAACCGCCACAACCTGTGGATTCCTGTTGTTTCGGCACTGCTGATCTGGCTATTGGGGTTCTCGCCTATCTGGATTATTATTGCTGCGGGAGTGGGAGGCTTCCTTTGGGGAAAATTTAGAAAAGTAGAAAGTTGAGAATGGAGAGTCGAGAGTTATCATTCCCTGTTCATTATTCAAGATTCATGGTAAAAAATTAAAAAGAGATGATCTATCTTCAGTTATTCTATACGTTTTTTAAGATCGGGCTCTTTGGATTTGGAGGAGGTTATGCGATGCTCTCCATGATTCAAGGGGAAGTAGTAACCCGTTATGGTTGGGTGAGCTCGCAGGAGTTCACGGATATTGTTGCAATCAGCCAAATGACGCCGGGACCTATCGGGATTAATGCGGCTACGTACGTCGGATTCACCTCTACGGGGAGTGTCGTGGGATCGGTCATTGCTACCTTTGCTGTAGTCCTCCCCTCCTTCATCTTGATGCTGACCATTAGCAAATTCTTCCTGAAATATCAGAAACATCCGGTAGTAGAATCCATATTTAGCGGACTGCGTCCCGCAGTTGTCGGCCTGTTGGCTTCCGCCGCACTGGTATTGATGAATGTAGAAAATTTCGGTTCACCGACAACTGACACTTACTCATTCGTTATCAGTATTATCATCTTTCTAGTCGCTTTCATCGGAACCAGAAAATATAAAGCTAATCCTATATTAATGATTATAGCCTGCGGCATTGCAGGACTATTGCTTTATTAATTGCTGGGGTGGTAGGCGGATACACAATATTGAAAATAAACGACTTATGTATTTTCCTACCACCTCCCCCTACGGGGACTCCTCCTTCCCGAAGGAGGAGAATTGAAGATACTACTGAATTGTTAGTCAGCCTCTTTTTCTATTCTTCACTTATTACAGTTTTACTTTTATCACAGTTTTACTTTCTTGCTAACCGACTTCGATTCATTATGAAGACGGTCTAACGCAGTCACCACATAGCGGTACTTTGTTTTTCCTGTTTCGTATGGAAGTTTGTAGAAAGGATTACGGGTGATAGCAACAATATGTGAAGGGTCGTCAAGATTCACCTTTTCTTTTCTGCCAAAACGATAGACCACATATTGCACAGCCTTATCCATTTCCGTTTCAGCTTTCGGAGCAGTCCAGAAAAGCACATAGCCGTCTTCAGTCCATATTTTCTTCATCTTGCGCACCTTGTCCGGAGCCTTATCATCCATAAAGTCGAATACGGGGATTAATGCCGGATATTTGTGATATTCCGAAACCAGCGCATCACGATATCTTCCCTGATTTTCAACAACAGCTGCCGCATACCATTGACAACTACCGCCAATCGTCTGATAAGCACGCTGTAAAGCCATTTTCCGGGGAAGCTGATTCATAGAAGGATTCTGCGGGTCAGCGTGCTGAATCGTATTTGTCACTGACTGGCCGATAAATAACGGACGGTTCTCCGAATGCGTAGCCCACCACTTCACCAATGTCTCATAGTCGGCCGCCTTATGACCGATTTCCCAGTAAATCTGCGGAATATTATAATCAATCCAGCCTTCACGCGCCCAAAGCAGAACATCAGCATACAGATCGTCATAATTCTGCAAGCCATTGGTATTACTTCCCAACGGGTCACTTTTCTGATTACGATAGATTCCGAACGGACTGATTCCGAACTTTACCCACGGCTTCACCCCCCGAATGGTTTCGTGCAATTTCTTAATCAACACATTCACATTACTACGTCTCCAGTCCGCCTTGTTAGTAAAGCCTCCGCCATAACGGGCAAAACTTGCGTTATCGGGAAAATCGACTCCCTTAATAGGATAAGGATAGAAATAGTCATCCATGTGGATAGCGTCCACATCATAGCGGGACACAATATCCGTCACGATTTTACAGATATATTCACGACTCTCGGGAAGTGCCGGGTCGAAGTACAATTGGTCTCCATAAGTAACAAACCATTCCGGATGCTGATTATATATATGTTCCGGCGCCAACTGGTTCTTCAGGGAGGTTTTCACCCGATAAGGATTAATCCAGGCATGAAACTCCATATTCCGTTTCCGGCATTCCTCAATCATGAACTGCATCGGGTCCCACATAGGCGAAGGCATTTGTCCTTGTGTCCCTGTCAGAAAACGGCTCCACGGTTCATGTTGCGAAGCATACAACGCATCCGCTTCGGGACGCACTTGAAAGATAATCGCATTAATACCCGCCCCTTGAAGCGAGTTCAACTGGCTAATCAGTGTTTGTTTCAGTCGTTCTGTGGGAACACCGCGAAACTGTCCGTTGACAGCCTGTATCCATGCAGCACGAAACTCACGTTTGGGATATTTGTCGCCCGTCGGCACCTGTGCCCTCACTCCCACAGCCAGAAGAAGAGCCAAAAGTAAAAGATAGTTTTTCAGCTTCATAATATTCTTAAATCGTAATAATGTGACGCAAAGATAATACAAACTCCCGATAAATTCGCTAACTTTGCCGACTACCATAAAACAAGGAGCATTTTATGTCAGAAAATAACTATATTTCGATCAAAGGCGCACGAGTAAACAACCTAAAAAACATCGATGTAGATATTCCACGCAACAAACTTGTTGTCATCACCGGATTATCAGGTTCAGGAAAATCATCTCTCGCTTTTGACACCCTCTACGCAGAAGGACAACGCCGCTACGTAGAAAGCCTAAGTAGCTACGCACGCCAGTTTCTCGGACGAATGAGCAAACCGGAATGCGATTTTATCAAAGGCATTCCGCCTGCGATTGCCATAGAACAGAAAGTAAACAGCCGCAATCCCCGTTCCACCGTAGGAACTTCCACAGAAATTTATGAATATCTCCGTTTGCTGTATTCCCGTGTAGGGAGGACATACAGCCCTGTAAGCGGACAGGAAGTGAAGAAACATTCGACGGAAGACATCATCAACTGTATGCTATCACACCCGGAAGGGACAAGATACACCGTACTGACCCCTATCCACCTGCGTGAAGACCGCAGTCTGCAACAGCAACTGGAAATAGACCTCAAACAGGGATTCAACCGTATCGAAGTGAACGGTGAGATGAAACGTATTGATGAATACAAGCCCGTAGCAGGCGACGAAGTTTATCTGCTGGTAGACCGTATGGCAGTAGCCGACACCAAAGATGCTATCAGCCGCCTCACCGACTCTGCCGAAACAGCCATGTACGAAGGCGACGGAACCTGTATGCTACGCTTTTACCTGCCGGACGGAACAACACAACTGTTCTCCTTCAGCACAAAGTTCGAAGCAGACGGTATCACTTTTGAAGAACCCAATGACCAGATGTTTTCATTCAACTCCCCGATCGGTGCCTGCCCCACCTGTGAGGGCTTCGGCAAAGTTATCGGTATAGATGAGCATTTGGTGGTTCCCGACCGTTCTTTATCTGTTTATGAAGGAGCGATCGTATGTTGGCGCGGTGAAAAAATGGGAGAATGGAAAGAAGAGCTGATCCACAATGCGGAGAAATTCGACTTCCCGATTTTCACTCCTTATTATGAACTGACGGACAAACAGCGCCGGTTGCTTTGGGAAGGAAACCAATATTTCCACGGTATTAATGACTTCTTCAAGATGCTTGAAGAAAATCAATATAAGATACAATATCGTGTGATGCTTGCCCGGTATCGCGGAAAAACACTTTGCCCGAAATGCCACGGTACCCGTCTGAAACCGGAAGCCGGCTATGTACGCGTAGGCGGAAAGAATATTTCCGAACTGGTAGACCTGCCTATTTCCGAATTAAAGCAGTTCTTCGATCACTTGGAACTGAACGAGCACGACAGTAATGTAGCCCGCCGGATTCTGATGGAAATAAACAGCCGTATCCGTTTCCTGATTGATGTAGGTCTGGGGTATCTGACACTGAACCGGCTCAGTAACTCCCTGTCGGGTGGAGAAAGCCAGCGTATCAATCTGGCGACATCACTGGGAAGCAGTCTTGTAGGTAGCCTCTATATCCTCGACGAACCCAGTATCGGTCTGCACAGCCGTGACACCGACCGCCTGATTAATGTGCTGCGCCAACTGCAACAACTCGGTAACACGGTAGTAGTTGTAGAACATGACGAGGAAATCATTCGTGCAGCAGATTATATTATTGACATCGGTCCCAACGCCGGACGTCTGGGAGGAGAAGTCGTCTATCAGGGTGACATGAAAGACCTCAAAAAAGGAAGCAACAGTTATACCGTCCGCTATCTTTTGGGAGAAGAAGAAATTCCCGTCCCCCAACATCGCCGTCCGTGGAATAATTATATTGAACTGAAAGGTGCACGCGAGAATAACCTGAAAGGAGTAGACGTCCGCTTCCCGCTGAATGTAATGACAGTGGTTAGCGGTGTTTCCGGTTCCGGGAAAAGTACGCTGGTACGTGATATTTTCTTCCGGGCATTGAAGCGTGAGTTGGACGAATGCAGTGACCGTCCGGGAGAATTTTCATCTATCGGAGGCAGTCTGCGCGACTTACGGAATGTAGAATTTGTAGACCAGAATCCGATCGGCAAATCATCCCGTTCCAATCCCGTGACATATATCAAGGCTTATGACGAAATCCGCAAGCTATGGTCGGAGCAGCCACTCGCCAAACAAATGGGATATACCGCCGGTTTCTTCAGTTTCAACAGTGAAGGCGGACGTTGCGAAGAATGTAAGGGTGAAGGCACCATTACTGTAGAAATGCAGTTCATGGCAGACCTCGTTCTGGAATGTGAATCCTGCCACGGGAAACGTTTCAAATCCGACACACTGGAAGTGAAATTCCACGACAAGAACATCTTTGATGTACTGGAAATGACCGTGAACCAGGCGATTGAATTCTTCAATGAACACGGACAGAAGAAAATTGTAAAAAAGCTACTCCCGTTGCAGGATGTAGGACTCGGGTATATCAAACTAGGCCAATCTTCTTCCACTCTTTCCGGTGGTGAGAACCAGCGTGTGAAACTAGCATTCTATCTGAGTCAGGAGAAAGCCGACCCGACTCTGTTTATCTTTGACGAACCGACAACAGGTTTACATTTCCACGACATCCGTAAACTTCTGGATGCTTTTGACGCCTTGATTCGCCGTGGACATAGCATCGTAATCATCGAGCATAATATGGATGTTATCAAATGTGCCGATTATGTGATTGACCTCGGCCCGGAAGGTGGAGATAAAGGTGGGAACATTGTAGCGGTAGGTACTCCGGAAGAAGTAGCCGCTTGCGGAGCAAGCTATACGGGTCAGTTCCTGAAAGAAAAGCTGAAATAAGTCAAGAGTCAGAAATGGAGAGTTGAGAGATGTTTTGCAGCAAATATAGCGCAATAACTCTCCACTCTCCATTCTCAAATTATTTAAAAGTAGAATCCGAATCCTACTTTAATGCCGAAACGTGAATTATCGGAGTCATCAAAACGCCATTTATAATAAACAGCCGGTTCGATAGTTACTGTCCGCGACAGGAAATAAGCATATCCGGCTTCGATACCCAATCCCCAATCGTTGTTATGACCGCCACCTTTATAACGTCTGCGTTCCCAATCGAGGCCACCACCGATATAAACACCTGTAGTATTAAAATAACAACGTGCTCCCGTACCTAATGTATATATATCTACCGGTTGTGACCAGTCAGCTCCTGCATTTACCATTAATGCAAAACCGTCTGCCAGAAATGTACCGGCTTGCGCGCCGATCCCAAATTTAGCATCATCATTTTTACTGTAAGAAAAGTCCAACCCTGTAACGGAAGGATTTAGAATCATAGTTCCTTTCTCAAATTGTGCCTGTGCAGCTATTGATGCCAACAGCAGACAAATAGCTAAAGCTAATTTCTTCATAAACTTACTTTTTTAAGTGAATAGATTGTTCGTCTTTTTTACGGCGTTCACGCATCTGTTCCTTTTTGCGGAGGACAAGCCAAAGAAGCAGGACAATGACATAAGAACCCGCCACCGTCAGATACTTTTCCGTCTGGCTCACTTCCGTATTGCGGGGTAACAGATAAGCCGCCGTCACGGATACATAAATAAGGAATGCAAGTGCAACTCCCGTTGATCTTTTTATTTTCTTCATTCTGATAATTTTCTTGTTTTCTGCTTGCTCAGCCAGACAAAGAACCACACAATAGCAACCACCACACATCCTACACCGATGTAATAAGAGATTGCGTGCGACAGTCCCAAACCTTCAGGAGCAATACATATATAAGTAGAACACACACTTGTCATAAACAAGGCAGGTATCAAAGTAATGACATACGGTTTCTTGGATACCGCCAGATAAACCGTTATTGCCCAGAGGGTAAACACAGCCAATGTCTGGTTGGCCCAGGCAAAATAACGCCAGATCATATTAAATCCGTTCGCATCACGCAGGCTATACAGAAGTAAACCGATAGCCGCCACGAACATCGGAATACAGATGTATAAACGACGACGCATACTCTTTTGTTCCAAGCCCAGGAAATCCGCCACAATCAGACGGGCAGAACGGAAAGCCGTATCGCCCGAAGTAATCGGAGCAGCAATCACTCCCAAGATAGCAAGCACACCCCCGATTGTTCCCAGCCACTCTTTTGTGATTGCATCAACTATGACAGAAGCATTACTTTCTTCCATCCCATTCTCATGGAAAAAGTAAGTAGCGGCGGCAGCCCAAATCAGTGCAACGATGCCTTCGGTTATCATTGCACCGTAGAACACCGGACGCCCATGACGTTCCGAAGTCATGCAACGAGCCATTAAAGGACTTTGTGTAGCATGGAAACCGGAAATTGCACCACAGGCAATACTCACAAACATTATCGGAAAGATAGGAAGTTCACTCGCCTCCGGGTTCGTATTTTGCAGTCCGTCCCACAGTTCCGGCAAAGCGGGATGATTCACATAAAGCATGACGAGAATCCCCACAGCCATAAACAACAAGGCAATTGCAAACAACGGATATATCTTACCTATAATCTTATCTACAGGCAACAATGTAGCCAAAATATAATACGCAAACACAACGATAATCCAGAACGTAGCATCCAGGCTGTCCGGCGTCAGCTTCGCCAGCAATCCCGCAGGACCGGCCACAAAAACCGAACCGACCAAAATCATCAGGATAACGGTGAAACCTCTCATTATCTGTTTCGTCGTAAGTCCCAAATAGCGTCCGATAATTTCCGGCAAACTCTCACCCTCATGACGCAAGGAAAGCATTCCGGCAAAATAATCGTGCACCGCCCCGGCAAAAATACTTCCCAACACAATCCATAAATAAGAAGAACTACCGAATTTAGCTCCCATTATTGCACCGAATATCGGACCTAGTCCGGCAATATTAAGGAACTGAATCATAAAAATCTTCCAGGTCGGCAATGGAATATAGTCTACTCCATCAGCCTTGGTCAGAGCCGGTGTTTTACGGTCGTCGGGACCAAAGACGCGTTCCATCAAACGTCCATATGTAAAATAGCCTACTATCAACGCCAGTAGGCATAGAGTAAATGTTATCATAGTGTGTCGTTTTTTTAGCTTGGCAAATGTAACATAATCTCACGAAACAGCCCAACATTACCGACACTTTTACTAACTTTGCAGGGATTTAAAACAAAAAATAAAGAATATGCGCCTATCTATTCTCATTCTTTCACTTTTGTTTCCTTTCCTCTCCGTGGCAGCGCAGCCCAAACATGAAGTCCGCGCCGCATGGCTCACAGCGTTGTATGGTCTCGACTGGCCCCGCACACGTGCTGTCAGTCCTCAAAGTATCCGCAAGCAAAAGGAAGAATTGGTGGATATCCTCGATAAACTGAAGGCTGCCAATTTCAATACTGTCCTGTTTCAGACACGCACACGCGGGGATGTGTTATATCCTTCGTCTATCGAACCTTTCAATTCTATCCTGACAGGGAAATCCGGCGAAAATCCCGGTTATGATCCGCTCGCTTTTGCCATTGAAGAATGCCACAAGCGGGGTATGGAATGCCACGCCTGGATGGTAACTATTCCGTTGGGAAACACGAAACACGTTGCCTCGCTCGGCAACCGGTCCGTCACCAAGCGGATGAAAGATATTTGCGTACCTTACAAGAACGAATATTTCCTTAATCCTGGACATCCGGGAACTAAAGAATATTTGATGAAACTGGTACGGGAAGTCGTGAGCCGTTATGATATAGACGGGGTACATTTCGATTATCTGCGTTATCCGGAGAATGCCCCTCTCTTTCCCGACAAATATGATTTCCGCCGATACGGGAAAGGGCGTACACTGGACCAGTGGCGGCGGGATAATATTTCTGAAATTGTACGTTATATATATAAAGGTGTAAAAGCAATGAAGCCTTGGGTGAAGCTCAGCGCCAGTCCGGTTGGGAAATACCGGGACACTTCGCGTTATCCTTCCCGTGGGTGGAACGCTTTCTTCACTGTTTATCAAGACCCGCAAGGCTGGCTTGGCGAAGGTATTATGGACCAGATATATCCAATGATGTATTTTCAGGGAAACAGTTTCTATCCTTTTGCCCTTGACTGGCAGGAGCAAAGCAACGGACGACAAGTTATTCCGGGGCTCGGCATCTATTTCCTTCATCCCGACGAAGGTAAATGGACACGGGACGAGATAGACCGTCAAATAAACTTCATCCGGAATCATAAAATGGCGGGTGAAGGCCACTACCGGGTAAAATATCTCATGGAGAACACTCAAGGCATCTATGATGAACTAATCGAGAACTTCTACGCATACCCGGCTTTACAGCCACCGATGCCCTGGTTGGACAATGTTCCGCCCACGGCTCCGTCCGAACTGAAAGTAAGGACTATCGACAGTGGATATACGGAATTGAAATGGCAGGCCGCTACCGACAATGATCCACGTAATAATCCGATGTACATTATTTATGCATCGAATGAATATCCGGTAGACACCAGTCGGCCGGAAAATATCGTTGCACAGAATATCAGAGAGACAAGTTATATCTACGCCCCTATCCTGCCTTGGAATGCCAAAAAGCATTTTGCCGTTACAGCCGTAGACCGTTACGGGAATGAAAGTACAGCAGCACAGAAATAACTTCCCCCCTACCCAGGAGCAAAGAGCCGGATTAAATACTACATAAGGCATAAGAATGCACGTTTTACAGTAAGATAACCCGTATTTTGCAGCTTAATAATCCGGTTGGAGTATCAGTCTTTTTATAGCCCACATACGCAGGCTGTACAGCCCATGTATGCAAACCGTACAGCACACGTATGGAGGCTGTACGTCACACAGCTGTGGGCTATAAATTTAACGCCTTTCAAGGCGGATTATTAAGCCATGATAATCGGATTTATGCGTGCCCATTACAATAAAAACAAGCCAGCTTACGCGACCTTTATCCGGTTGTCTTATCTATGACAGATACCCTGTTTTTTGCAGTAAAAGTATGATAGATACCCCCTAATAGAAGGCATCTATCATACTTATTTCTCTGATAATTAGAAGAATATTAAAATCAATGATAGATATGACAGACATTTATTTCATTATGTAATAAGTAAAAACATGGATAAAAATCAAAGAGGAATAACAACTTTATGTTCCTTCTGATTTCTGAAAATAACAAGCTCTGCCTTTTTACTTGTATCCACGTGCTTCAACGCCTCCTCCATATCATCTAAATTATTGACCGGCTTTCCATTTACACTAAGAATAACATCATTCGAAGCAATAAAATCTCGGACTTGATTACTACCTAAGACATCTACAGAAACGACATAAACTCCCCGTTCCGTATCCATACCCGTAGCAGAACGTTCCTCCAATGTATCCAGATTCTTAAACGTTACCCCTTTCCAAAACATCGTTTTAGTATCCGTTGCATGACCTGCCACAAGCGGAACGGGCATCACAGGACTTGCAGCCAACCGTTTCAAACGAGAAGACAGCACTCCGAAATTATTCATCGGAAAATTACGGAATCCTCCTTTGGTTACGACTTCAGAATCGTCAGCTACATTAAAATTACCTTTCGCAGCATCCATAAACTTGACTGTGGTTACTATAGAATGAGCATCCCCACCAAGTTGGCGAGCTGCAAGATACGCCAAACTGTCTGCAAATATGTTATAATCTACCTCTCTGCCCCAACCACGCACACTTATAGGTTTATATTTGGTCATTACAATGTTACGTGAAAAGACATCTCCGCTATTTTTAAACCACAAATGCGGGTGAAGCGTATTATTGACGATAATATTATTCTCAACAGTCCGATAAAACCCTTCACGCAATTTAATGCCGCCATTCAAACAAAGATTATTGTAAATCTGGTAATTACTAGAACCATCGTCCAAGTCTATATCCCATCCTCTATCACAACGCAAACGATTATGGCGGATAATGATAGGTTCGACCACGTCTGCCAAAATCAACGCAGGCTTTTCATTCGTTATTTGCGTCATTATATTATAATTCGGATGCCAGAAACGGTCACGCCCCCAGGAGTTGATAGTTCCATGGTCACCTGTTTCCTTCACGGTATTAAAAATGTCATTGTATTCGATAATATGTCCTCCCCATGTGCCTTCGCTGATATTAATTCCGGCACGGGGAGTATTGTAAATACTGTTATGACTTACCGTTATGTTGCGACACATGGAAAGCTCCACTCCGGTAATCTGCTTTTCAAACAAACCGATTGTACATATCAAGTTATCAGAGACCTCGCAATAAGCAGGATGATTGTCATTCTGAGGCCCTTTCGTATAATCCATTTTATCCAAAGGAACAAATTTCCCATACCTAAAACTCGGCGAACGTACTCCCGCCACATCCCCGACGAAGCAAATGGCACTGGCTCCGATAGAAGTCAGATAAGAACCGGTCACTGCCGAATAGCGATTATATTTATCAAAAAAGACACCATTCCCTCCTACGTTATGGATATAACAATCACGCAGAGCACATTTTTCCGTTCCCCTGAAAACAACGGTTCCTCCCCGATATATTGTCCAGTCCGAGCGGAGCAGAGGCTCATACTGTTCCATAAAGGTCCGTATCGTTTGTGTCAGCTCAATTCCTTGAATCGTTATGTTCTTCACCGGCTCGGATGAAGTTCCCGCAAACTCAATCAAGTTTTTAAGTTGCGGGGTCTCAAACGTCAGTTCGTTTATTTTTTCATCAGGTAAAGGATAGTAATACAACCAGCCTTCTTTTTTATCATAGTACCATTCTCCCGGAGCATCCAATTCTTCAAAGATATTCTCCACCATCCTGTTTTCATTATGGATTCCCATAGGACGGTTATTCTGCCAACCACCTTCCAGCTGTAACTCTCCCTTTTCATTTTTGCCTGTAATACGATAATGAAAATCACCCCAATCATGTTTATGCATGGCATGAAGGTATCCCCCTTCCGGGCATTTCCATTTTTTTACTCGTTCCGGGGCTGTTGCCAAAGCAGATGTGCCATTAAAACGAACAGCTTTTTCATCATAATTAGGGTAACGTGCCATAGATTTCAATTCTCCATTTACGAAAAGCATATCCATAACCGGACTTCCTTTCACTACAGCCCGCATGATACCGTTTTTATATTTCTCCCATTTCAAGTCCAGTACAATCCCACTCGACAGTACGGTTTTCTCTCCGGGATAATTCTTTATTATCAATTCTTTCGAATCATTTCCATCATCAGAAGTCAGCATCAAGGGCTTATCTAAAACATATTTCCCCTCCCGCAAGTAAATTGTAGTGCTATTTTGATCCTTTCGGGCTTTTTCGACAGCTTCGTGAATTGAATGAAAAGGAGCCGACTGACTACCATCTCCACCCAATGATGCGTGAGGGGAAACGTAGTATATTGATTGAGCATAAATACCTATAAATGGTATCATTGACAGAAAAAGAAGAAGTGTTTTTATTCTTTGTGTTTTCATATAATATAATTATTTTGACTATAAACATGAACAAAGATAGCTTAAATAAAATACTCTACTAACGATAAATGAAAATTTAACAATCTCAGGTAACCAATGGGATGAATCCTATATCAAAAACAACCAAGCCCACACCATTCCTTTTTCAATGAGTCGGAGCAACCAACATCCACGCCCGGTAACAGCTTCTCTTATGGACAGGCACCAAAGGTAAATAGCCGGAGCATACTTTCCCCTCCCTGATTTCCAACGGATAAGTGGCCGACATCCGTTCATGTTCCTTCAAAGCTTCCCCCTCCGAAGGATGATAATCAATTCCCGAACATCCTGCTGAATCCGGATGTACATAGCAGTCATACAGGAAGCGCGTCATGACTCCCATATTCATGCGCAGATTTATTTCTACGCAAGGATGAATCCGAAAAGCTGTTTTTTCATTTTCCGGGAACCGGCAAATCATCATATCAACTCCCAGATAACCTTTATAAACAGAGCTTACCGACTTAGAAAGCTCACACTTCAAACGACTCTCCAAGTCCGTCAAAGCCCCTAAAGGTACGTATTGTGAAAGTTTCCCCCGGATTGCCTCATTAGAGAGCAGGTAGTTTCCTTCATACATTCCACTCTTTCCGGTACGGAAAAGAGAATATCCGACAAACGTCACTTCACCTGCCCCGTCAGAATAAAACTCCAAAGCAAAATCCTCTACCTTATTATATATGGGTTCCGCAATAACCCCTCCCTGTAAAGCAGCCACACGCGTGCACCAACCGGAGATAAAAGGAGTAAATGTACCTTTGCACCAGTTTAGCCCTTTCCCACTTCCCGAAAGCGGAGCTTTCAACAAACACCCTTCCCGTTCTTCCACGAAAGATTTCCATTCTTCCGGCGTTTTCAGATAATAAGATTCTCCACAGAAATGTTCATTCAACTGTAGTTCAGGAAGTAACGATACGGACTTAGAACGGTGAGAGTACTCCCGCCATACACTTATTTGTTGCATGGAAGGAAGTAGGGATTCATCCACTCCCAGTCCTGAAAGTCGTTTCCGTAAAGCCGCATCCCACCCCCAAGGACGGATATCCAATGCCGGTTCGGCAGCCAATTCCGGTTCCGTCATTAAATAGACCGGAATATCCAACAACTCCTGCATCCGCTTCAAATAATCGAGATTATAAGCAGAAGAAGCCAGCACCGCACTTCCCCGTTCCGCATACCACACAGGAAGCAAAGCCAGTTCGGAAGCCATACGCCTGGCAGAAGCCGGCGGCATATAATTCGTTTCACCACTTGCCAACGCCAAATCATGCTCCGGATTGAATATATAAAGAGTCTTTTTAGCCATACCAAATGCAATCAATGCTTTATTCTGCAAATATATACAGGAAATAAACAGGAATCTTCACAATAAAGAGAAAGTTGTATTTAAAAGCACATTTTTGCTATCTCTACTTTGCAAATCCTAAAAAAAGCACTATATTTGCCACCCGAAAAACAAAGAACTGAAATGGAATCATTCTATCGCACACACGCTTACCTTGTTGAGCACACCAATGCCCCCGTTCGCCGCGATCTTATGGACGAGATTGACTGGAGTGACCGCCTGATTGGTATCAAAGGGACACGTGGCGTAGGAAAAACCACTTTCCTTCTCCAATACGCCAAAGAGAAATTCGGAACCGACCGTTCCTGTCTGTTCATCAACATGAACAATTTCTATTTCTCGGGGCATAGCATCGTAGACTTTGCCAACGAGTTTCAGAAACGTGGTGGAAAAGTTCTGCTGATCGACCAAGTGTTTAAGCATCCCGAATGGAGCAAAGAACTCCGTATGTGCTACGACCGTTATCCGAACCTGAAAATCGTATTCACCGGTTCGTCCGTGATGCGGCTGAAAGAAGAAAACCTCGAATTGCGTGATATTGCGAAAAGCTATAATCTTCGCGGATTCTCTTTCCGCGAATTTCTGAACCTGCAAACAGGTATGAAATTCCGGGCGTACAGTCTCGAAGAGATTCTCAGTACACACGAACAGATTGCCAAAGGAGTGCTTTCCAAAGTACGTCCGCTGGATTACTTTCAGGATTACCTGCATCATGGATTCTACCCCTTCTTCCTCGAAAAGCGTAACTTTTCGGAGAATCTGCTGAAGACAATGAACATGATGGTGGAAGTAGATATCCTGCTTATCAAACAAATTGAGCTGAAATATCTTTCAAAGATAAAAAAATTACTATATTTGTTGGCTGTCGACGGTCCGAAAGCTCCAAACGTCAGCCAACTGGCAAGCGACATACAGACATCCCGCGCAACGGTGATGAATTACATCAAGTATCTGGCAGATGCACGTCTCATTAATCTGGTTTATCCGAAAGGAGAAGAATTTCCCAAAAAACCGTCAAAGATTATGATGCACAACTCAAACTTGATGTATTCGATTTATCCGGTAAAGGTGGAGGAACAGGATGTACTTGAGACTTTCTTTGCCAACTCCTTATGGAAAGACCATAAAATACATAAAGGAGACAAAAATGCCTCTTTTATGGTGGATGAAGTAATGCCGTTCAAAATTTGCCCGGAAGGTACAAAAATAAAAAATAACCCGGATGTGACGTACGCGTTGCAAAAGGCGGAAATAGGTCGAGGCAACCAGATACCTCTCTGGATGTTCGGCTTTTTATACTAACAAAGATTTATTTACTTAAATATTTAATTTAGTTATGACTAAACAGAAGAAATTCATCACTTGTGATGGTAACCAGGCTGCAGCGCATATCTCGTATATGTTCTCTGAAGTAGCAGCTATCTACCCCATCACTCCTTCTTCGACTATGGCTGAGTACGTAGACGAATGGGCTGCCGCAGGACGTAAGAACATCTTCGGCGAAACAGTATTAGTACAGGAAATGCAATCTGAAGGTGGTGCTGCCGGTGCAGTTCACGGTTCTCTTCAGGCTGGTGCGTTGACTACTACTTACACTGCTTCCCAGGGGCTTCTCCTGATGATCCCTAACATGTACAAAATTGCCGGTGAGTTCTTGCCTTGCGTATTCCATGTATCTGCTCGTACATTGGCTTCTCACGCATTGTGTATCTTCGGTGACCACCAAGACGTAATGTCAGCTCGTCAGACTGGCTTTGCTATGTTGGCTGAAGGCTCTGTACAGGAAGTTATGGATTTGGCTGGTGTTGCTCACTTGGCTACCATCAAATCTCGCGTTCCGTTCATGAACTTCTTCGATGGTTTCCGTACATCTCACGAAATCCAAAAGATTGAAATGTTGGAAAATGATGATCTTGCTCCGCTGATCGACCAGAAAGCTTTGGCTGAATTCCGTGCCCGCGCACTGAACCCGATGAAACCGGTAGCTCGTGGTATGGCTGAAAATCCTGACCATTTCTTCCAACATCGTGAATCATGCAACAACTACTATGAAGCAGTTCCTGCTATCGTAGAAGAATACATGAATGAAATTTCTAAGATCACAGGTCGTAAATACGGTTTGTTCGATTACTATGGTGCAGAAGATGCAGAACGCGTAATTATCGCTATGGGTTCTGTAACAGAAGCTGCCCGCGAAGCTATCGACTACCTGGTAGCAAACGGCGAAAAAGTGGGTATGGTTGCCGTACACCTGTATCGTCCGTTCTCTGCTAAACACTTCTTGGCTGCTGTACCTAAGACTGCTAAAACTATCGCAGTTCTTGACCGTACTAAAGAACCGGGTGCTAACGGCGAACCTCTTTACCTTGACGTTAAAGACTGCTTCTACGGTGCAGAAAATGCTCCGGTTATCGTTGGCGGTCGCTACGGTTTGGGTTCAAAAGATACTACTCCTGCTCAAATCCTTTCAGTATTCGAAAACTTGGCTATGCCAATGCCGAAGAACCACTTCACTATCGGTATCGTAGACGACGTTACTTTCACTTCTCTTCCTCAAAAAGAAGAAATCGCTTTAGGCGGCGAAGGTATGTTCGAAGCTAAATTCTACGGTTTGGGTGCTGACGGTACAGTAGGTGCTAACAAGAACTCTGTAAAGATTATCGGTGATAACACTGACAAACACTGCCAGGCTTACTTCTCTTATGACTCTAAGAAGTCAGGTGGCTTCACTTGTTCTCACTTGCGTTTCGGTGATAATCCGATCCGTTCTACTTATTTGGTAAACACTCCGAACTTCGTTGCTTGTCACGTTCAGGCTTACCTGCACATGTACGATGTAACTCGTGGTTTGCGTAAGAACGGTTCTTTCTTATTGAACACAATCTGGGAAGGTGAAGAACTGGCTAAGAACCTGCCTAACAAGGTTAAGAAATATTTCGCACAGAACAACATTTCTGTATACTATATCAACGCAACACAGATTGCACTGGAAATTGGTTTGGGTAACCGTACCAACACAATCCTTCAATCTGCATTCTTCCGTATCACAGGCGTTATTCCTGTAGAACAAGCTGTTGAGCAGATGAAGAAATTCATCGTTAAATCTTACGGCAAGAAGGGTGAAGACGTTGTTAACAAGAACTATGCTGCCGTTGACCGTGGTGGTGAATACAAGACTTTGGCTGTTGATCCTGCTTGGGCTAACCTGCCGGATGACGCAAAAGCTGAAAACAACGATCCTGCATTCATCAACGAAGTAGTTCGTCCGATCAATGCACAAGACGGTGACTTGTTGCCGGTATCTGCATTCAAGGGTATCGAAGACGGTACTTGGTATCAAGGTACTGCTAAATACGAAAAACGTGGTGTAGCTGCATTCGTTCCTGAATGGAATGCTGAAAACTGTATCCAGTGTAACAAGTGTGCATACGTTTGTCCTCACGCTTCTATCCGTCCGTTCGTACTCGACGCTGAAGAGCAGAAGGGTGCTAAGTTCGAACAACTGAAAGCTGTAGGTAAAGCATTCGACGGTATGACATTCCGTATCCAGGTGGACGTTCTCGACTGTCTGGGTTGCGGTAACTGTGCCGACATCTGTCCGGGTAATCCGAAGAAGGGTGGAAAAGCATTGACAATGAAACACCTCGAAAGCCAATTGGCTCAAGCTGAAAACTGGACTTACTGTGCTGAAAACGTGAAGACTAAACAACATCTTGTTGATATCAAGGCTAACGTGAAGAACTCACAGTTCGCTACTCCGTTGTTTGAGTTCTCCGGCGCTTGCTCTGGTTGTGGTGAAACTCCATACGTGAAATTGATTTCTCAATTGTTCGGTGACCGTGAAATGGTTGCTAACGCTACCGGATGTTCTTCTATCTACTCTGGTTCTGTTCCTTCTACTCCGTATACTACAAACGAAAACGGACACGGTCCTGCTTGGGCTAACTCACTGTTCGAAGACTTCTGTGAATTCGGTTTGGGTATGGAACTGGCTAACGAAAAGATGCGTGCTCGTCTCGTGAAAGTGATGAACGAGGCTATTGCTGCTGATTGCACTCCTGCTGAAGTAAAAGAACTGTTCGCTGAATGGATCAACAATATGCTGGATGCGGACAAGACTAAGGAATTGGCTGCTAAGATCATTCCGGTTGTTGAAGCTAACAAGGATAAATGTAACCACTGCAAACAAATCGCTGAACTGCAACAATATCTTGTAAAACGCAGCCAGTGGATCATTGGTGGTGACGGTGCTTCTTACGATATCGGTTACGGTGGTCTTGACCATGTAATCGCTTCCGGTAAGGACGTTAACATCCTCGTTCTGGATACTGAAGTTTACTCTAACACAGGTGGTCAGTCTTCTAAAGCTACTCCGGTAGGTGCTATCGCTAAGTTCGCTGCTGCTGGTAAGCGCGTACGTAAGAAAGACCTCGGTCTGATGGCTACTACTTACGGTTATGTATATGTTGCACAGATCGCTATGGGTGCTGACCAAGCTCAAACTCTGAAAGCTATCCGTGAAGCTGAAGCATATCCGGGACCATCTTTGATTATCGCTTACGCTCCATGTATCAACCACGGTCTGAAAGCAGGTATGGGTAAGAGCCAGGAAGAAGAAGAAAAAGCTGTTAAGTGCGGTTACTGGCACTTGTGGCGTTACAACCCGGCTTTGGAAGAAGAAGGCAAGAACCCATTCCAATTGGATAGCAAAGAACCGAACTGGGAAGATTTCCAAGGTTTCTTGAAGGGTGAAGTTCGTTACGCTTCTGTAATGAAACAATATCCTGCTGAAGCTGAAGAACTGTTTAAAGCTGCTGAAGAAAACGCTAAATGGCGTTACAACAGCTACAAACGTTTGGCTAGAGAAAACTGGGGTGCTGAATAATAGTAATACCCTATAAATATAAAACGGTAATCTTGTAGAAGATTACCGTTTTTTTTATTGTATGAACTCTGTCTAACATAAACAATACTCCCTTTTTCCCACTAGAGTTCATGTCTATTTTATATTTAAAATTAAGAATAACAATGCTCCAATCTATTTATTCTCAGACTTCGGAATCCAACTATCCACCAACTGCCGATGTTCATCCCTCCATTTGCGGGCTATTTCTTCTTCATCCATCCGGGCATCCTTCATAGCTGTCATAAAAGAGCTAAGTTCTTCTGTCGTTAGTTTAATGTTGCCAAAGAATTCGGCAGCAAACGGATCTTTCTCACTGAATCCTTTCCATGCAATAGCATGTATTTCTTCCAAGTCTCCATATACTTTCTTCGGATCATCCAAGAATTTCAAGTCAAACTGGTCGAACATCCAATGCGGTGTCCACCCCGTAATGACAATCCATTCTCCTTTGTCCATCGCTTTTTTCAAAGAAGCCAGCATGGTGGAACTACTTGAAGTCATGAGGGTATACCCATCAAGTCCGTAAGCAGCAATGGCCTTATCGGTCGTCTTCATTATCCCTGCTCCCGCATCAATTCCTACTATTTCAGAAGAGAAACGGTCTTTATTAGCTTCCAGCTCACTAATAGACTGGATCGTAACATATTGAGGAACAACCAGTCCTACACGGGCTTCTCCATATACCTCCCCCAAAAATTCGATGCTGTCTCCATACTGATCCATATAATCTTTCATCGTTATTGGTAACCATGCATCCAGAAAGACATCAGATTTCTTTCCTGACATAGATACAAAAATAGGGGCAAGATCAGCATTTTGCAATTCAACCTCATATCCATGCTCTTCCAATACCACCTTGGCCAAATGACTCATGGCAATACCTTCCAGCCAATTGGCATAGGCTATTTTTACTTTCTTTTTCTCTAAGCCTGAATTAGTACAGGAAGCTAGCAAAAGCATAGCTGACAATACTATTCCTACTATTTTATATATTCTCATACGTATTTTATCCTTTCCGTTTAGTTCTTATTTTTTCGTCCTGCCATTCCTTGTGTGATACGGTCTAAGATAATAGCTAAAATAACAACTGCTATACCACCTTCAAACCCAAGTCCGATTTTCATTTGGGTAATACCTTTCAATACAATTTCTCCCAGACCACCGGCAGCAATCATGGCAGCAATGACAACCATAGAAAGCGACATCATTATTGTCTGGTTGACACCAGTCAGGATAGTGGGCAACGCCAAAGGAAGCTGCACTTTATACAATAACTGCCAACGGGTAGCTCCGAACGAACGGGAAGCTTCCACTACATTTTTAGGAACTTGCCGTATTCCCAATCCGGTAAGGCGGACCACAGGAGGCATAGCAAAGATAATGGTGGCAAACACTCCTGGCACTGCTCCCAATCCGAAAAATAAAACGGCAGGAATCAGATAAACAAAAGCAGGCATCGTCTGCATCAAGTCGAGAACAGGACGAAGTATTTTCTCTGCACGCGGACTGTTTGCCGTCCACACTCCTAAAGGTACACCAACAATCAGGGCCAGACAGGTAGATGAAAAAACAAGAGCCAGGGTTTGCATAGTAGCCTCCCAAAATCCCATTCCATAAATCAGTAATAATCCCAATGCGGTGAAAATTGCCGTACCACGTCCTGCCTTCATCCATGCGAGTGCAGCAAGCACTAGAATGGTTATATAAAAAGGTATTCCAAAAAGTACGTGTTGGAATCCTATAATAAAACTACCGATGCCTGCATTTATGGCATCAAAGAAAGTGGAAAAATGTACCATCATCCAATTGATGACCGTCTCTATATATTGTCCTATATTTATCATAAATCTATTGCGTTTTGAATTATTTCGTTTATTTCTTCTTTATCTTTCCCCGTCACTTCGATGATTAAGGAGGAAAGCGGGATTGTTCCTAAAAACTCATGCGTCTCATCAATCACCCATACCGGCGAATTGCTCTTTGTCATTAAAGGAAGTATATCCTCCAACACTGTATCCTCCAATACAGAATGTACTTCGGTACGCACAATCGTTTCAATGGATTTTTCCTGTCTGCTACGTAACTTAAGCAGGTCGTTCAGACGTACTTCTCCGACCAGTTTATCATCGGCGTCTATGACAGGTAATACGGTGATATTCTTCGCACGCATCTTACGAATCAATACTTCAGGTCCCTCTTTCTTCAGACGGGCCACCAGTGGTTTGTCAATCATTAAAGAAGAAGCGGTAATAATTTTACTCCTGTCCACGTTTTCAACAAAACGGGCTACATAATCGTTAGCCGGTTCGGTCAGTATTTCTTCTGAAGTACCTACCTGCACCACCTCTCCGTCTTTCATAATAGCAATACGGTCGCCCAGTTTAATCGCTTCACTCAAGTCATGGGTAATAAAGACAATTGTTTTTTTCATCTTCGACTGCAAAGCCAGCAGTTCATCCTGCATTTGCACACGAATCAGAGGATCGAGCGCAGAGAAAGCCTCATCCATTAGAAGTACTTCGGGATTATTAGCCAGAGCGCGGGCCAGTCCGACACGCTGTTGCATTCCACCGGAAAGCTCGCCCACCATCTGATTTTCATATCCTTTCAATCCGACAAGCTTCATGCTTTCCATCGCTTTCTTCTCACGTTCCTCTTTCTTCACTCCCTGAAGTTCGAGGCCGAACGCGATATTGCTCAATACGGAACGGTGAGGTAACAGACCGAAATTCTGGAAAACCATCGCCAGCTCTTTCCGACGAACCTGCAATAATTCTTTTTCGGAAATTTTAGATATATCTACTCCGTTTACAAGCACTTGCCCGGTAGTAGGACGTATCAGACGATTGATACAACGCAGTAATGTCGATTTTCCACTTCCCGAGAGTCCCATTATCACGAAAAACTCTCCTTCATTAATTGAAAGATTGGCATCTTTCACTCCTACCGTACAACCGGTATCTTTCAGAATTTCCTCTTTACTCTTATCTTTTTTCAACATCTTGAGGGCTTTCTGCTTCTCGTTACCAAAGATAAGGTACAAATCCTTTATTTCTATTTTACTCATATAATATATTGGTTTAGATTATAATATTTGTTTTGTTTTCAACTGCCGCATTCCTTATTCTCACTTACGATAAACAAGTTGAATGTTCGCATGGTTCAGTCATGTCACATGATAACATGACGGTCCGACGTTTTTTAAATGGTTAAAAAAAAACAGACAGAGTAGTTTAAAAGGAATAGAATTTGATAAGATTATCCTCTTAATGAACAGTAGAAAACAGTATTTTCATAAATAAATAACAGTCTGTTCTTGCATATTGTTGGCACAAAGGTAAGGAAAATAGATTAAATATGCAAATTTCATTCAGGTACGGAGTAATTCCAAAGATGCTTTTTCAAGTCTACGCATCCATTTTGTTTGAAAGAGATCCCTTCTTCCAACAAGAGTTGTTTCTGCTCTGTCCAACCCGGAACAAGCCGTCCCGACGCATTGACAACCCGATGACAAGGCGCAGATAAATCATCCGGAATCTGTTTCAAAGCACGCCCCACCATACGGAAACATTGAGACATTCCCAATAATGCGGCAATTCCCCCATAGGTAGAAACTTTACCTACCGGAATTTCTCGGACAACCTGATACACCTCTTGACAAAAGGATGCGGAAAGGCTCGCCTTATCTACTTTATAATCTTTCATCACTCAAACATTACTTTATTTCAGTTCCAAAACTAGATAAAAAGAAAAGAATTTGCAAATAATAAAAGCATTTCAAATAAAATATGCAACTTTATTTGCTTTATTTACAAATAATCCCGACCTTTGTACCCATTAAAAGCAACCCTATTATTAACAAAACAAGCACTGCTGTTATGAAAAAGAAAACTATCCTGTTCGCTTCTTGTTTATTGGGAGCACTGGCTTTCAGCTCCTGTGAGAAGAACCTTTATGATGAAAGTAAACAACCCGAGAAAGAAAAGAAGATGACTGACTTGGAAGTACCTGCCGATTTCGACTGGAAAGGTTCTCAAAATGCCAAAGTGAAAATTGCCAGTCAATCAACTGCTACTATTTCTGTATTTCTAGAAGAAAATTGCAATGAAGAGGCTTTGATGCTTCGAATGGATGTCGATGCCAACACATCAAAATTGGAACTCCCAATTGAAATTCCTGCATATATAAAAAATGTGTATGTAAAATATGGTAATGGCTCTGAAATACAAACTGTTCCTGTTGAAAGTAATGGTACTATTTCCATAGTAGTACCTGCTAACGCTACGGCATTATCCAGAGTTACCACAAGAGCTAATAAAGAAGTTGAAACGAACAACATCTTCAATTATCCGGGATATGGCAACGGAACTATTATGTTCGAAGATATGTATCCAGCTTTAGGCGATTATGATTTTAATGATTTTGTTGCATGGTATAATTTCCAAATTGACGGTTTTTATTGGAGTCACAATCAATGTTATGCAGAATACTTAATGATAGGATTCCAAATCAGAGCTATAGGAGGTATATATGACTACAATCCTTATATCCGCTTGGCAGAAGTACAATATAATGAACTTGATTTAGAAGAAACTCAAATGTATCTTGAGCGTAACAATCCTGAAGAGGCTGAAAATATCAAAATCCTAAAAGGCCCAAAAGGGGAATTGATTATTTCACTAAAGAAACCGGCCATTCCTAACGGATACAAGTATTATAATACGGAGGTAAATGAAAAAACAAAGCCTAAAAAAATGATGGCCATTTACTTGGTGTTCAACTCACCTGTTAACGTTAAAAGCCTACAAGACAGTAAAATGGACTTTTATATTGCAAAAACTAATAAAGGACAAGAAATCCACTTAAAAGGTTATAGCCCGGTTTATTATAACAGCAACGAAAGTTATGTAAATGAAGACAACTTTATATGGGGATTAAAAGTACCTGCATCTTTACATCATGCCAGAGAAGAAGTAAACTTCTTGGAAGCATATCCAGACTTTGAACAATGGGTAACATCGGGAGGTCAAGAGAACCAAAGATGGTGGAATAAGCCAAAAACGAATAAGTTGATTATGAATTAATAAATATACAGTAAATCATATACTGAATTAAATAAGAGGTAAGGTATGTCAATAGATTTCCTTACCTCTTATTTTTATCATATGAATTCCATAGAAGTATAAACAGATAAATGCTCACCACCAAATTTTGCAGATTCTATCCTATCCTTTCCTCTTCAACAAATCTGTCGGACTCTCTCCAAACTGTTCTCTATAACATTTAGTAAAATAAGAAGGAGAACTAAAACCAACTTCATAACCGATCTCTGCCACTGTCATATCCGACGAGGCAAGCAGAGAAGCAGCTTTCTTCAAACGAGCTATACGAAGCAGTTCATTCGGAGAATAATTAGTCAGAGATTTAATCTTGCGGTAAAGTTGCACACGACTTAATCCCATATCCTTACCCAAATCTTCTACATTCAAATTTGAATCTCCCATCTTTGCCTCAATCAGAGCTTTGAATTTTTCCACAAAGTCTTTATCCATATCACAGACATCCTCTTTCGCCAACGTTTGTCCGTCACCAAAAAACTGTTTCAGGCGGCGGTGTGAATCTATCAGATTACGAACGCGTGCCAATAGTAATTGCGAACTGAAAGGCTTGGAGATATAAGAATCTGCACCACCATCATACCCTTGAATTCGTTGTTCATCCAAAGAACAAGCTGTCAATAGGATAACAGGAATATGACAGGTTTGTAATTCGCTTTTCAAGCGACGACAACATTCAATTCCATCCATTCCGGGCATCATTACATCGGAGATAATCAAGTCCGGGACATATTTCATAGCTTTACGAATACCTTCCGAGCCGTATGCAGCTTCTATAACAGTATAATCAGTGTGAAGCAATCCATGCACATATAAGCGAATATCAGCGTTATCATCAATAATCAGAACGCAAGGTTTGGAAGAGTCGTAACTTTTTTCCAATTCCTCTTCTTCGTAAGTTAAAGCATCATTCAAGCTCGAAGAACCGGAATAACCAGAAGTTGCAGGAGTTACGGGAGCCCCAGCAACGGCAGAGGTTGCAGCATCGGTGGAGGTTACAGAAGTAGCAGGGACAGAGAATGCCGGAGAGTTTTCAGAAACAACAGTCTCGCAAGTCTGTACAGGCAAATCAACGGTAAAGATAGTTCCTTGCTTTTCATCACTTTCCACTGTGATGGTACCTTTATGCAATTCCACAAAAGCCTTTACCAATGCCAGTCCAATACCCGAACCGGCATGGTGCATATCTATCTTATAGAAACGGTCGAAAATATTCCGGATATGCTCCGCAGAAATCATTGAGCCGGTATTGGCAACAGTAAAGCGAATCCAACAATGATCGTCTTTAGTCAGGGAAGATAAGCGTACAGTTACTTTTCCATTCTCCGGAGTAAATTTGAAAGCGTTGGAAAGGAGGTTGAAATAGATGCGTTCCAACTTTTCTACATCTGCCAATGTGCGGTAATCCGTATCCGGCATATAATCGAATGAGAAATGAATATGTTTCTTCCGGGCTGCTGCCATGAAAGACTCGTTCCATCCCTCAAAAGAAGAAAGAATGTCTAACGAAATAGGAGTATATTCCATTTTTCCATTCTCGTATTTACGAAAATCCAGAATCTGATTGACAAGACGCAAGAGGATATTCACGTTTCGCTGAACTAACAATAACATTCGGCGCTGATCTTCACTCAAAGACGAATCAGCCAGTAAATGCTCTACCGGGTCGGCAACTAATGTCAGTGGAGTACGAAAATCGTGAGATATATTTGTGAAGAAAACCAGCTTGGCATGAGTCGCTTCTTCCAGTTGATGAGAAAGCTGGATAAGCTGATCCCGCTGTTCTTCGAGTTTGTCACGCTGTTCTTCAAGAATATCCCGTTGCTCTTCGAGTTTATCGCGCTGTTGCTCTACTTGTTTCTTCTGTTCGGACAACTCTTTATTCAGGCGATTCTTGGAACGGAGGGATTTATAGACTACCAACAACAATCCCGCTACTAATAAAAGAATAACCAAGCCGCCATACATCACGACCTGCTGCGTAGCTACACGCGACAGATACCCACCGATACGTCCGTTCAATGTTTCAATCTTCTGATCCAGTTCCGAGATATGGGTAGTCTGAAGTTGCATAACGTGCGCGTTCGTGCGGTCTACAACGGCAGTATTCATGACCGTTTCGCGAGGATAAGACTTCTTCTCAAGAATATTCATGGCCAGTTGCATCACTTTGTCCCCATTAGTCGGATAAATAAAAGTTGCATCGAGCACATTGTCAAGCACCAATTCAAGCCCGTTTCCTTTGCCGGGCAGGGCATCAATGCCAACAAAAATCATTTCCTTTTCACGTCCGGCTTTCTTCGCAGCTTGATAGGCTCCCGGAGCGATACGGTCGTTATGTGCATATACCGCATCAATCTTCGGATGACGGCGAAGCATACTATCCATTTCCACTTCTGCCGGTTCACGTTCCCAGGCAGCATCCGCTTTATCAATCAGTTTGATATCCGGATAATTGCTGATAGCAGCCATAAATCCCTGATGGCGTTCCATGGCAGGGGTGGAACCACTCAGTCCGGTAAGCTCCACTACATTCCCTTTCCCTTTCAGACTTGATGCGATATAATTTCCTACCGCACGACCTATTTCATAATTATCGGCACCGATATAGGCAGTATATTTATCAGAAAGTATCTTCCGGTCTACAAGAATGACAGGTATTCCTTTCTGATAGGCCTCCTCCACAATTGGAGTCATGGGAGCCGCTTCATTGGCGGAAATTATCAGTAAATCAACTCCTTTATCTATAAAATAATGAACATCTTCCGCCTGCTTACGGTTATCATCCGCCGCCGAGCGGATTTCAACCGACACTCCATCATAAAACATCGCTTCGCGAAGAATCTCATCATTCATCTTGTGCCTCCAAGAGTCATCGCTACATTGGGCCACCCCAATACGGAAACGAGGCGCATCCTGCCGACAGGCCGCCAAGCCCAAAAGACAAAACAAGACTGTTATCCACTTCGTATATTTCATCGCTTCAATCATTCCCTTTCTTTCGTATATCTTTTGTATTTCTTTCTGTAATCCAAATTTCTCTCCCCGCATTATTTGCATTCACCACCGGGAAATACATCAGTTCCACTTTCACAGGGTTCAGCGTATATTTTCCAGTAAAGCGTGGAAGCAAAGGAACCGTAAACTGATAAGTACCTACCGGTAATTTTTCGCTAAAGATAACAGTTTTCTCTTTAAAATACTCACGATATACTTCAGAACGGGAGAAATTAACAGGTTTTGAGGCATAACTACAACCTGCCGGAACAGGAACTTCGAGCATCACATATTGCGCACCCTCCTGTTTCACCTGCAAGGTAACTGTCAATGTAACAGGTACACCCGCCACCAAAGAGTCTTTTTCCAAAGTCACCTCCACCTTGAAAGCATCACTCTGACGAGCATTCATCACACGCTTCATTGAATAGACACTATACAATAAAGGCTCTTTTCCCGTTTTTGAAATAAGCAGACTGTCGCCTGCTGTCAGCCGGGCATGATAAGGAAATTCCATAATTCGTTGATGATCCTTACCGCTCACAGACACCGACGTTCCTGACATCCCTCCGGAACCTGCCAGCAAATCGGTCAGAACAGTTGCCACAGCCGAAGAAGCCTGATACGTATTCCATCCGCGCTCCTTAGTCCGCAAAATATACAATTGCATATTTTCTTTCAACTTACACAGGGAAGGGTCATTTTTAATAATCCGGTAGGCTATCAATGTATTTATCATCTGATTTCCCTCCCAATAATAAGTACGCCGTCCGTCGTCACAGTAAACACCTTCCAGCATATCCTTTTTCAGATAAGGACGTACGCTATCACCCACATTCACCGAATCCACCTGTTGCTTGATTTCCCAGAGAAGCAGCTTCTCTTTCAAGTATGAAAGAGGACGATAATACTTGTTTCTATTTGCCAACGAGTCTTCTTTCTGTTCCAATTGCCGGACGAAAGGTTCCAATAATCTGATTGCCGAAGAATAATCCGCCTCTACTTTCCACTCATGCAGAGCATGAAGTATTTCTATATCTTCCAGTTTCATTCCTCGATAAGGACGCGTATGAGCATACTCCACTTTCAAACCATTCAGATTCAACTCCACAGGATAACCTGCATCTTGCGCCATCTTCAAAGCCCGCAGAATATGCGCAGACATCCAGAAAGAAGTATTTTCAGAGTTCCCCCACCACGACCATAACTGATGTTTGTTCTGATGATTCGTCAGTCGATGGATGATAGGTCGAATTGCTTTATCTACTTTCACCTTTTCACCCTTACTCTGCATATACTGTTGGTAAGCCAACAAACCGATTAACTTGGATGCCAGCTGCTCATTGCACAAATATTTGTATCCTGTCAAGTAATTCACTGATTCTTTATAGATGTCCAACTGATTGTCAGTGATACTCACCATCACTTCTTCATCCTCGCCGGATTGCACTTTGACCGTCTTTGCATCGGACAGAATACCCAATGTGCCCTCCGCCAATTCAGTTCCCTGTGGCAGTATCGGAATCGTATATTCCTCTTCATCCTGATAGCCATCGTCGCGAGTGAAAAGATAGCTGATGGTCACGCTATCGGCATGAACTGCCTGCATCGGCACTGTTTCATGAAATCCCTCCATGAAACTCACTTCCTGCCGTTTCAACGTATCCGTTCCGACGCAGAACTGTGTCTTTCCGGCTATGTGCTGCCCATCCAGATAATTGCGGATAGTCCCGACCACCGTACTCTGATCCCCCTCCACCAAGAAGCGGGGAGTTTTCAACTCCGCCATCAACGGTTTGTAAGAGCGGATGGAACGTCGGAAAGTACCCGTCTGCAAACGACGGTTCATGCCATAAACGACAGTTTCCCATTTCGTCACATTATCGGGGAAAGTTGTTTCAAACTGTACCGTTCCGGTTTTATCCGTAAACAAACGAGGCTGCCAGAAAGCCACATCCGAAAAATTCCTACGTAAGCCATTCAATTGCATCAGTTCATTATACAACTGTTCGTTATCCGCTTCTTCTTTTGCTTTCTGATCTTGCTCTTCCAGTTTCTCCAAAGGTGCGGTTGCAGCAGCAGAAGAAGAAGAAGAACCTACCATTAATCCGGCAACAGACCCCGTCAACGAAGTTCTTGAACGCATGCCGTATCCTACAACGACCACTTCCTCCAGCGCCTGACTATCTTCTTCCAAAGTAACCAACAGATTGGCTCCGGGAGTTGCTCTCATCTCCTGCTGTTTAAAGCCGACATAACTAAACAAAAGCTGATCCCCTCCCCTGTCACAATCCATTTCGAAATATCCGTCCATGTCGGTGATCGTTCCCTCCGTCGTTCCTTTCACCACCACGCTGCACCCGATTAAAGGCTCTCCGGTAGCATCCGTCACATAACCGGAGACTTTACCGCCGTAATTGCGTACATACTGCCTGATCCTCATTTCCCTGTGACCAGGAAAGTTTGTACCGATCCTGCCAATTCCTCTTCCCAGCAAGAGCCACCCTGCTGACAACGAATCGCGTTCGTGTAGAGGCAGAGATTCCATATCTACATCCAGATAGGTATATGATTGTATCGTCAGAGCATCATGTTTCAGATACTTTCCATTGTTATAAAGCAAAATCGCATCATACGTTCCGGCAGGAAACTTGGAATATATTCTATTCATTTGCACCAAAGTATCCGGATAAACCAGTTCTCCGGTAGTGCAGTCTTTAAAGAGCAAGTTAGCCACTCCGGTAGAATCTTTTTCTTCCGGAAGCCGGAAATTCAACGTCTTATCCGGCAGGGAGAAATAAATCCGGGTGGGATGCCAACTCTTTCCCTTGCGAAGTTCGGCCACCAGACTACGGAATCTTTCCGGTGATAAATGGTAATCATTCAAAGTCGGAATCTTTGCCACAGACGAAAAATTCAGATAAGCCGGGCACAGTTCCTCATCCTTATATTTATAAACCACATTGCCCTCGAATTCATAAGAGAAACCTCCCTCATGCCGATACAACACACCATTCATATATTTCCAAGGTCCCGGCTCCACAGGACCTGCCAATATCTTTTTCTTGTAGCGCGACAGCTCCATGAGTGAAACCGGAAACAGCTTTCCATTATGTTTGAGCGAAGTATATACCGCCCCATCCATCACTGGAAGACGGCAAAGATACCGTTCATAACGCTTCTTCTCTTCCGAAGTAAACTTATACTCATCATATTTCCCTTTCCTCTGCCGCAACCAGACTACTTCCACTCCTTGCGGCAACTGATTCATATCGAAACTTAAAATCGTTTTCTTGCCCCGGTCGAAAGCCAGAGAATCAATGATGAAAGCCCTGTCGTGCATTCGCAACATTATCTTCTGCTTTCCCGACGGATGCAATACAGGAAAAGAATACTGCTTAGGCTGTTCCGTCCACGAAAAATAGCAGGGAACATCGTTCTGCTCAATCACATAGATATTCACCGCCCGCCCGTTCAGCATCACATAAGGAGCAAACTGGGTGGTTCCATCCGGTGTATCAACCGTCTGACGGAACAGATTTCCCGAAGGATAAGCAAACTGATAATAAGGCAACTTATCCAAATGAAGCAACTGGTTCCAATGCTGATAATCCAATGTGCCGGTATGTAGATACCCTTTTTGCTTCATTGAGTAGGAAGCACGTTGCTCGCGCGGACGGGGTGCACTCCCGTAATAGGGTAAATCGGGTACGTGATAATCCAGCTGCGTGTTGACCGCAAAAGCTGTCAGATCGACGTTGGATACCGGACGCCCTTGTATATTGGTCACGTTCAATTTTGTTTTCACTTTCTGACCGGGATACACTCGTTCCGGCAAATCAGATTCAATCACCAGCCGTTCGGAAGGTGAAGTGTACGAGCGTTTCAACATACATTCCTTATCCCCCATGAAATAAAATACTTCTACGTAATAGACGGAAGAGGGATCAATCTCTCCGGATTTGTGTTCCATCTCTTTTCCCGAACCTTTCTGCAACAGGCGGTTGCCTTGATACACATACCAGGAAAGTTCCAGCTGCAAAGGATTGGAAAGGGAGACACAAAACGAATCTTTTTCTATGCCGCCATTCAGTTCCAGTTTGGAGTCAAGTGCGGCGGAAGCAATCGTCGTTTCATATCCTGTTTCCGGTATTTTGAAACGATAGTCCGTCACCGCCTGATTGAACGGTTCGCGATAGGGCAAACGCACTTTCTTCACTTCTTTCTTTTCACCATAGGTCAGTTCGGCCGCCACAGGACGCTCCACTCCCAGGTCGAAGAATGAAAAGCAAATAGTATCCGCCTGCGTAGTGCACTGCATATCATAGCACGAATAGTAGAAAGTCGCTTTGCTCTGCTGCTCCAAACGGTTATTGTCTGCCGTAAGCAAAACTACATTCACCGTATAGAAGCAATCGGAAGCTCCGAATATCCGAGCAGGAATATCTACCGAAGCTTTCCCGGAAGCATCCAGTTCCGCCTGCACGGACATCAGTGTATCGGGCAAAGAAAGTATCTGCGCATACGACTTCAGTACCTGCTGTCTGCCGACAGTCACTTCTACATTCACCTCCCGCAAAGGAAGTCCGTTGGCATCCGTTGCACTGATATCCATGCGGTTACTCTGCGATGCATATTGCACATTCGAAGCCAGCTTCACCAACAACTTGTTTCCGTTCAGTTCGTAGTCTTCATATTTGAAATTGGTGGAGGCTACGATGCGTCCCCGCTTATCACGAAGCTGTACGGTATATCTCTGATCGAGCTTCAGGTTCAATGAATCCGCCAACAGGAATTCTCCGGCGAAGCCTCCCGGATGGTAAGGGACGACGGACATTATCTTCTTATAGTCACGCCAGGAAGAACCGACACGCATCCACAATGAAAGTTCCTGTTTCAGAGGACGTTTATGTTCGGAGAGAGCATAAGACTTGAAACGGACAGTTTCGCCCGGTCTGTATTTATTCTTGTCAGTAATCAGGTAACTATAAAACTCCGGTGCATCTTGCCGGTCATAATCATTTTTATACCAGGGTGGTACAAGGTGTTTCCTCAAATCGAATACCGCACGAAACTTATCCACTTCAACCGTCAAAATGTGCTGTTCTTTCTGGGACCAGTTATCGTCAGTATATGTCTGACTGTCTTCATCGTAATAAACAACCTTGCTGCCTACCCGCACTTTGGCATCTTTCCTGATTGTTTCCCCGGCATCAACCACCTGCAAGGTAAGTACACCATACTCCTTGAAAAGGAAAACATGAAAAGGAATCACCGGAGCATAACGGTAATGAACTTCGTTCCGCTCTACATCAGCCAGCAGAAAATGCCCTTTGACCGGAGGGTTGTTCCAAGTTTCCGTGAAACGGGCAAAAGGAGTCTGCTGTATTTTTTTCCACTGTTTCTGTCGGAGTTTGCCTTTGAGAAGTTTCAAGGCCTCTTTGTTGGTCAGTTCGAAAACGATCGTTTCGGAAGAGGCATCGTCCCAGAGCATCGGTTGTCCGAATGCTCCATTGGCAAAAAGCAGGACTCCCAATAACAACAGGCTCTTTAGCTGGCATAGCATTGTGTTCATGGCATTCGATAAATAGATAGATTGAGAACAAAAATAGAAAATAAAACTGTGAGTATGCTATAAATCACCCGATTATTCGCAATCTTATCCTCTGAAAAAAAGTAAAAATAGTCCCCATACTTACCCAGGAAACCATTAACAAACGTATAAAGCGTGATACAAACACTTAATTGATGTTATAAAACATCTCTTTTTATTTGGATTATTTGCAAAGTTGACAGAAGTCCGTATCTTTGCAATGTGTTTTTCATAGTATTAGATTTAAGGTTAACAAAGATTGGAGCAAGGCGTTGCTCCTTTTTTTATGCCTGTATCTTTCGTACGTACAAAAAACAAGAGGTACACCCCCACGAAATGAAATATACCTCTATGCTTACTATCAATAAAAGAATTACATCAGTCTATCTTTCAAAACCTGCGGAAGTTCGGGCATCGCACCGCTCTGTGTGCAGACATAAGCAGAAACCTCGACAGCCAGTTTATGCGCTTCGGGCACCGGTTTTCCATTGAGAATGGAAGCACAGAAAGCAGCCGTAAAAGAATCGCCTGCACCCACTGTGTCGGCAACCGGTACTTTGGGCGTCTCCTGGAAAGAGACAACGCCCGGAGTGAACACATAGCTGCCATTGATTCCACAAGTGAGAATCAGCATCTTCAGGTTGTATTTTGCCAACAGAATCCAGCATTTATCCTGCAAATCGATACCGGGATAACCAAACATACGGCTGATAGTCACCAGTTCTTCGTCGTTTATCTTCAGGACGTTGCAGCGGCGGAACGATTCACGCAATACCTCTTTTGAGTAGAAATCCTGGCGGAGATTGATATCAAATATCTTGAGCTGTCCGTCTATATCAGGCATCGTATCCAGAAAGCGATTGATAGTGGCACGGCTCACGTCATTACGTTGAGCCAGCGAACCGAAGCAAACAGCACGTGTGCTCAAGGCCAAACGTTTCAGTTCATCCGTAAAGGGAATGTTATCCCACGCCACGCCCTCTTTGATTTCGTAACAAGGCACGCCCTCGTCATCGAGCGTCACCTGCACCGTACCGGTAGGATAGTCTACCTGTTCAATCTGCATCTTCAACTTCTTCTCGTTGAATACTTTCAGAATTTCTTCTCCCAGTTCATCCCTGCCTACGGCACTCACTACACGACTGTCAAAACCAAACTGTGATACATGATAGGCAAAGTTTGCCGGAGCACCACCGATTTTCTTTCCTTCGGGCAACACATCCCAAAGTGCTTCGCCCATTCCTACAATTATATTATTCATGATATACAGGTTTTATTGTTTCCAAAGTTATAAAATTATTTTCTGATACGGAACGTATAATACAAAAGATAAAGCACGCCCACCGTCATTACGGCGATAGCACCATTCTGTCCCATGGAAGTATCCGAAGCCACTCCCATTGCCAACGGAAACACCGTCCCGCCGAAAAGTCCCATAATCATCAAGCCGGAAACTTCGTTTTTCTTACCCGGCAGATAAAGCAATGCCTGCGAGAAGATGACGGAAAATACATTGGAGTTGCCGAAACCAATCAAAGCGATGCAAGCATAGATAATTGCCTTTTCATGGAAGATAAACAAACCGATCATGGCAATCAACATCATCACCACACTAATGCCGAAGAAAGATTTCGGAGACATCTTACGCAAGATGAAAGAACCCAGAAAGCAACCTGCCGTACGGAAAATAAAATAAAGACTGGTTGCAAAAGCAGCATCATCCAATCCCATGCCGATGCGCTCCATCAAAATCTTCGGGGCGGTAGTATTCGTACCTACGTCAATGCCGACATGACACATGATGCCAATGAAACAAAGCAGAATAAACGGTTTGCCAAGCAGGGCGATACATTGTCCGAAAGTAGACGGTTTGCCCTCTTCTTTTTCCTCTTCAATTTGTGTGACATTGAGTAGAAGAATAGCGATGACGGCCACAATCATATAAATAGGGAACAGGATGCGCCAGCCTAGATCGAAAGTCGGAATGGCCTGTGTCGCTCCCCACATGGCGATGTAAGGTGCCAGAAAAGAAGCTATGGCTTTCACAAACTGACCGAAAGTCAGGCTACTCGCCAGGCGGTCGCCACGCACGATATTGGAAAGTAACGGATTCAGAGAAGTCTGCATCAACGCATTTCCAATGCCCAGGAGGGAGAAGGAAATCAGCATCAGCATATAGCTGTCGCCGAAAACGGGTAGCAACAGAGAAGCGAAAGTCACAATCAAACTAAGCAATACGGTTTTCTGCTGACCAATGCGGCTCATCAGCATGCCGGTGGGTACGGAAAAAATCAGGAACCAGAAGAATACCAGTGATGGAAAGATATTCGCCTGTGAGTCCGACAGACCAAGATCTGCCTTTACGTAATTGGAGGCAATGCCTACCAGGTCAACGAATCCCATGGCGAAGAAGCAAAGCATCACCGGGATTAGTTTGGAGAGGGAAGAGTTTTTACTGTTTTCCATTATTTTATCTTTTATATGATGAATTCTGTTTCCATAGGGCGGAGCACATAACCCTATGGCAATGTATGCATCAGTCCTTTATATAGTTGATGTATCTCCCGTTCCTTGTTACTTTAAAGCTACGGTCTTGTTGGGTTACCACGGCCGTGGTAGCTTCTTCCCACGGCTGTGAAGAGTTCTCACCACGGCCGTGGGAGGATCTCGTCACGGCCGTGACGAACTAACAGAACTGTGGCTTTGAAGAAAGTGTCTCCGCACTTTAGTAGAACTCCTCCACTAGGACAGACGTACTCTTCCATAAGGAAAGACGTATTAGTCTATAGGGAAAGAAGTATTCTACTCTAAAGAAACGAGAAAAGAGCGCATAGAGTAAGAAGAATGAGCTTATTTCTTCAACTTGTAGATCACAAACGAATCTACTTTATACGCTCCTCCTTTACTGTAAAAGTCGATATGAGTGTAAGGTTCCGACGGGAATACCTGATTAGTCATCACAAAACGTCCGCCATCACCAAAGGCTTCCACACTGGATTTATCGACAAAGAGACGGAGTTTCAATTCGTCTTTTCCACTTTCAATGGTCGTCCAGGTCAACATTGGGAAGTTCTCATTGAAACCAACCTCCCCGCTCTTGCGGCGGTCCATCGAGAATTTCTTTTCTTTCATGTCATATTGCATATCCACTTCTTCGCCTTTGTCATTGTAGAGACGGAAGCCGATTACATCCGCATGTTGATTTTCGATAGTCAGTTCTATTTCGTATGCACCCTCATTGCCGGCAATCATGTCTTTGATGGTACGTGTTCCGTTCACTTTGAACGAGCGTTTCTTGGAGATGTCACGCAGTTTCAGCAGTTCGGGAGAGGGAGCCGACTGAAGATAAGTTTCGCCATCTACGGTGAATAGGCTCAAATCGCGAGGAACAGAGTTCGGACTACGGTATTGAGAGGTAGGAACATCGTTTGCATATTGCCAATTGCTCATCCATGCGATAGCGATGCGACGGTTGTCGGGAGCATCGCTCCAAGTCACGGTAGCATAATGGTCTTTCCCCCAGTCCATCCATTTGGTTTTAGAGGGTGATTCGTTTACAAATTCTTTTCCGTTGAACGTTCCGACAAAGTATTGGGTGGCACTTCCTCCGAAAGGACCTCCGGGATTCAAATTACAAAGCAATACCCATTTCTTTTCGTTCGTGCCGTCTACTGGAAGTTCAAATAAATCAGGACATTCCCAAACACCGCCATGTGCACCTTGTCCTTCACCGAAACTACTTTCAAAGGCCCAGTCTTTCAGATTGGAAGAAGAGAAAATTTGCATTTCCTGTCCTACTGCCAACAACATAATCCAACGTTGAGTCTCTTTATGCCAGAATACTTTCGGATCGCGAAAATCACGGGCATCAGACGTCAATACCGGATTATTTTCATATTTTGTAAAAGAACGTCCATTATCTGTGCTATACGCAATACTTTGTACTTGTCGATCACTATTCTGCGTATAAATTGCAACAATAGCACCCGCACCGAATCCGGCAGTATTATCAGTATCTACTACGGCCGAACCGCTGAAAATTGTACCAAGCGCATCAGGGGTAATAGCATCGGGACGATGTTCCCAATTTATCAGGTCTTTACTGATTGCATGTCCCCAATGCATATTGCCCCATTTGGAGCCATAAGGGTTGTGCTGGTAGAAAAGGTGATATTCACCATCTTTATATACCATCCCATTGGGATCGTTCATCCATCCATAAAGAGGTGAGAAGTGATAAGTAGGACGGAACTTTTCACGATTGCCCGTATCGAACGTGTCGGACAATTTCATTTCTTTGCAGCAAACAGCGGAAAGTTTACCCCGTATCGGATCATTCGAACCTAATTTAAATTTCAATAATATGTTTTTACCTGCATAGTCCGAAAGATCCAGTGGAACAAAATAGTCCACTCTGTTCACTGCCAGGCGAACATCCGCAACGTTCACCTCTTTATTATTAACGATCATGCTGACACGTACATCAGGCATCACCTCCTCTACGGGTAAAAGCAAATAACGTTGATTTGTATTTATATGTACCAGGCAATGTCCTTCACCCAAATCTTTTATTAATAAAGAAGAAGTATCGGCTGAAGCATCCGAAAATGAGAAAATCATCATAACCAGAATTGTCAAAAAGGTCTGTACTTGTTTAAACGAGAATAATACATTCATGTCAGATGGTATTAGAGTTAATTATTAATATTCATTGTCTTCTATTTGTTACCATGCAAAGATAGGCGTAACGGATAGTTACACCTATCACTTTTGTTTCAGAAGATAGAAAAAATGTTACCTATCTATTTCTTAGCGCTTAGATAATGCAATATATTTTTCGTCATGAGCACAATATTATCTTGATAAACGTTAAGATTACTATTCTGATTCCATTCATAAGCAGCGAGCCCAAGGGCTATACATGTACCTTGATATTCCGCTGTCGAAGCAAATTCCACCATTCCGGCACAACAATAATCCGTCACGTGTCCCCACGTTGCTAAAACGGTAGCATTGTTTTCTTCTTCAAATGCCTTTACTATATTCCCTGCATTGGGATAAAGACCGGGGAAACCATAAGAATTCAAGTCCCACATACAATTATGGTCTTCACGTCGTCCGGGACCGATCAGCGGGAACGTTTCATGAGAGAATTGGTCGGAAGTAACCATACCGGCAAACACTGGATGACTCCGATGATCATACTCCATTCCGATGTTGGCATTAATCGTCCAAACGTCCGCGCCATCTCCTCCTTCACCATCTGCAAATATCCCTGGAGCCCGTTCGGTACGCCCCAATGGCACAACCAACTGAGTCGCATGATTACTCAAGAACAGATTCCCTCCATTCTTATAATACGTAGTCAAGGCAGCGATCGCATCAGTAGACAAAGGTAACTTATCCCATCCGGCTCCAATGCCTACACGGTCTATATGCACCCAAATAACATCGTAAACAGAAAGATCTTCACTAGTCAACATGGCAGGAGTGACAACTTTACCATTCACAAACTGTTTCTTGAACCATGCATAAGAGGCTTTTTCATCATCATCTTCTATCTCTTCGGGACTATTATACGTTATCACATAAGCTGCATTTGTCAAATCAAGCCCGGACGGTTTCACCTTAATATTTTCTTCCGTTACTCCGCAATCTATCACTTCGGATAATTCGCTGATATAAAATACTTGATTACTGTTTTTATCTTCTATCGTACAATCTGCAAAACGATTATTTTCTCCTTCCGCAGCATTCACTGTAGTGGGATTTTCTATACCTTCACTCCAAGATACATTTATGGTGTTTGACGTGAAATGATTGTATTCACCTTTCACATGAATTACCCCATAGTCGGCTTCTTTGCCATTGAGTTGATTATCGCTCTGATTTACCGTGAACAAGTTATCACTTAACAAGTTGTTTTGCCCGCTTAATTCAAAGAAAGTCATTTTGTTTCCGGTAAATTCATTATCCGAAATATTCACTCGGCTACAGCCAGTAAAGTTGGCACACCAATCGTCATTCGCCGTTAGTTTGTTGTGAGAGAAAATCAGATTACTTTCTCCCGAAATACGTGCAGCCACACCGCCTTGCGATGAACCGAAAGCAGAATTGGTCACCATATTTTGTATGCCACCATTCATTTCAATGCCATTCACAACATCGGTTGCATCTATCCGGGCTAATGTAATGGCATCACATCCTTGGAGTTTAACGCCCTGATACATATTTTCCATCTTAATATTGAAGAAATGCAGGCGGTCATTGTCATGCTCTACATAGATTCCGGTTCCTTGGTGGTCGGCTTTCCCCACAAGGGTAAGTCCGCTTACCTCCACCCCGCTAATACGATTTTTATGTCCGCCTATATCGGCAACAGGAGCGACATGTAATGCATATTCAGCATTTCCAAGTATCAAACGACTGCCTTTAGCGTCAGCAACAGGAACAACCGTTTCATCATTCACACCTTTCAGTGTTACGAAATTGCGTGTAAGCTGAATGGGGCTATCCAGGCGAAAAGTCCCTTCGGGAATAAGTATCGTTCCTCCCTCGGGTGGGAGATCGGCTATAATAGCATTTATAAGATCTGCACAATCGGTAGATCCGTCAGTCGGAAGCCCGAATTGCGTTATATCTATTATCTTCTGACCTTTACATTCATCGCAAAGCGCATAAGTATCGTCATTACTGCAAGATGTGCCCAACATCAGGAACAATCCGCTTATCAAGAATTTATTTATTTTCATGGTGTTACTATATTAATAATGGTATAGGATGAGGAAATTATTCTATTATGCTCACCTTATCAGATGATACACAATTAGAGACTTCAGTTTCTGCGTTCACCAAGAATACCCGATAGCTCTCCAAATTATCTATAAAGCAGTTCTTGAACACGTTGCCTGTTCCTTGAGTGGCATTTACAGCTACAGCATCAGCATAAGCCCATTCACATGATAAACTGTTGGACACAAACGTATTGTTGTTACCTTTTACATTGATTATACCAAAATCATCGCCATGGTCGAGCATTTGATTCTGAACTGCTCCTGTAAGCCAAAAGATGTTCTTATTTACCCGATTGTTATCGCCACTCAACACAAGAATACCATTATAGTAGCTTTTGAAATTATTACCTTCAATAACACTATTATTGCAATCATCAAGCACTAAATTTTCACGTCCATCAGGGTAGACCTGATTATTAAGGAATGACAGTTTGTTCACTCCCTGCGCTTTACAGGTTATGCCAGTGGGCTGTGCACCTAATTGGCAATTCTTTATAATCATATTCTCACCACCAATCAGTTCGATACTATTAGGAAGTTCACATACCCAACAGTTGACTATCTGCATATTCTTTGCCTGTTCTATCTTGATGCCGGTATGCAGATTTATGCCAATAATATTAGAAAGTATTCCATTATCGCTCGTGCCTGTAAAATGTATGCCGATGTTCTTGGCTTCCGTCCCCCCCGACACCATCAGATTCATAATCTTTAACCCCTTCACGTCTGTTTCTACTTTTATAGCTGCTTCGGCATTGCGGACCACTAGTTTGCTTCCACCACCAGGTCCCAGCAGATCGTTGATTCCATTCACGTCAATATTGCTGCGCATACCGGGATTTAATCCTTTAATCGTCACATTGTGCTTATTAATCACAATGGGAGCATCAAGTACAAAATCACCTTCGGGAATAACCACCACTCCCCCTTCGGAAGGTAAGGAGGCAATTGCACTATTAATGGCTTTCGAACAATCTGTCTTTCCATCACCAATAGCTCCGAATGTGGTAACATCACCTTCGATTTCAGTATGAGTGCCATAACATAACAGGTTATCATCACCGTCGCAAGCTGTGAACAAGCACAGACAGAAAGTGCTAATTAAATATCTCTTTAGTTTCATCATATCTATATTTAAGGAATTCATATTAGTTAAACTTACCATATCCAGGGTTCTGCACATAATTACCTTCAGAGAAATTATATTGCGCATTGGGGATAGGCAAATATTCATCTCTGCCACGGACGAAGCGAGCACCACGATAATAAACGCGTTTGTTTTGCTCCACACCAATGTAACTGTTCATAGTTTCCGCAGCAACACCCCAACGTACCAGATCGAAGAAACGATCTCCTTCCATAGCAAACTCCATGCGACGTTCCCAACGTAGTGCTTTGCGGGCTAATTCTTGATTCCAGCCTTCAGAAGGGTATTCACCGATCAGATAATTAGCCGCATTCTGTTCTGAATCCTCAAAGTCTTTTACATAAGGGCTATTCTTGGCACGCAGACGAATACGGTTAATGATTTTGCGGGCTTCTTCCAGTCCGGCAGCTTCACCTATTTCTATCAGCGCTTCAGCCTTCCACAACAACACGTCGGCATAACGGATAATCTGCCAATTGAGATGGGAAGCCCCCCAAGGCCAACCTTGGAACATCTCGTCACTCTCCGGAGAAATATAGAAGCGTTTGGTACAGTTGAAACCATATTCGCCACTGTTACGCACCCAATTTGCTTTACAAGGCTCGGCAGTATATGTTTTCCAAGTAATACCCGGACGACCGGTTACGAAATCCAAACGAGGATCTACAGTTGCGTCAACATTAGTGAGTTCACTTCCTTCGTATATTCCATAGTCATCGGTGTTGAAGGTATCAAACAAAGGCAATCCATAGGTATCTGTCTTATAGGCATTGATTAAGTTTTGGCTGGGCAAGAAAAATCCGTCACCACCATAAGGACCTTTAGGGGCGTTGAGCAAATTACTCCAGTTTATATTCCCGGCACCATCGGTTTCATCATCCATCGAATATTGTACGGCAAACACAGACTCTACTCCATTCTCATATTCCAATTGATCGAGTTTCTGAAAATCATTCAAAAGATCATACGTCTTTCCTTGTGCACCCACTTTGTCGCAAAGAGTCACCACTTCAGCCAGCAACTGCTTATCAATAGCAACCACTTGGTTATTGTCATCTTGTTGATAGGCCTGATAGAGTATGGCTTTAGCGGCATAGGCATAGGCTATGTTCTTTGTGATACGACCTACTTGAGATTGAGTATCAGGCAAATCGTCGGCAGCATCGAGAAATTCCTGTGCTATTTTACCCAAAAGTTCTTCACGGGTATACTGGTTGTTGGGGATGTACTTATAGTCATCATTTTCCACATTTTCATCAAAATAAGGCACTTGCTTGAAAAGGCGAACCAGTTCGAAGAAGAAGTGTGCACGAATCACCTTCATTTCAGCCTTACGACTTTTAAGTATTGACAAAGAGTTCTCGTCAAGCGTGTTCATTACCCTCAATGCGCTGTTACAGCGTTGTAAACAGCAATAGAGTTGAAACCATTTTTCGTCGGCATTACTCCATGTAGCATCTATTTTAAAGGTTTCAAGCAGCGTGCAAAAGTCACCGTCATTTACACCGCCACCGCCTTTATAAGCATTGTCCGAACGTACTTCGCCATACGTCCAATTCGTCATTGGTACCCAATGCATCTCACGATTGGGACCTTTCAATCCGGCGTAAGCCGAAGTTACCAGGAGTTCCACACCGTCAGCCGATGCCAACAAATCGTCATTGAGTGTACCCTGTGGTTTAATATCAAGAAAACGGCTCTCATTGCAACTTGCCAATAGTGCCATAACACCTGCTGCAAAGATATATTTCAATTTCATAATGTTCTGTATTTAGGATAAAAATTAAAAACCAAGTGATAGACCGAATGTATAAGTGCGAGGCTGAGGATATGGATAGCCCAGTCCTTCAGGGTCGGCACCCGTATAATTAGTCAGGGTGAAAACGTTCTGTGCTTGCAGATACACACGCAAATTGGAAAGACGTGCTTTTTTAATCCACTTATCCGGGAAAGTGTAGCCCAGCGTTAAAGTCTTCAGCTTCACGTAAGAACCATCTTCGATAAAGAAAGTAGAACTGCGTGTTTCTACATTATTGTCCACCACAGTCAGTGCAGGGATGTCACAATTATAAACTCCGGTTTGCTCATAATCATTCCAAGCATGCATTGCATCCATCAGACGTACAGAGTGATTACCTGTCCAGCCTTGGAATAGGTCGGTATAAAACTTAGAGTTATTCCATGCATCGCGAATCATACCATTGAAGAATGCGGAAAGATCAAACCCTTTGTAAGATGCACCGATATTTAAACCACCGATAAATTTAGGTTGATCGCTACCTTGCCAATCCATATCGGCAGTATTGATGACGTTGTCACCGTTAAGGTCTTTGTAGCGAATACGTCCCACACCGGGAGCTCCAATCTGTACATCATATTTGCTTAGATATTCATATACCTCTTGCTTTGTTTTGAATACACCATCGGCTTTATATGACATCCATGAGCCATAAGGTTGTCCCACAATGGTTTTGTCCACACCGTTACCACCTCCCCAGGTATATTTGATAACATCCGGAAGTTCGGTAATTTCATTCTTATAATAAGAGATGTTGAACGAAATGTCATACTTGAAATCCTTTATTTCATCCCGCCAAGTAAAGGTTGCTTCCACCCCGCTGTTATCCATACTGGCAGCATTATACCATTTATATCCACCTTCGCCAATCACACCTATATAAGGTTTTTGAATTAGCATACCAGTGGTCTTCTTTTGAAAATAGTCCAGAGTCAAGCCCAAACGGTTATCAAAGAAAGCGGCATCAATACCAAAGTTCAACTGCTTGGTCTCTTCCCACTTCAAGTCGTTGTTACCCGAACGATCTTTCTGTACACCGGGTACGACTGTTGCACCATCACCATTGAAGTTGTATGAACCATTGGACATGTTAGTGTAATAAAGGTTGTAAGTAGCATTGTTGTCAATCTGGTCATTACCATTAATTCCCCATGATGCACGTAATTTAAGGTCTGAAAGCCAGTTTTGCGTACGTTCCATAAATTTTTCGCGTGACATTCTCCAACCAGCTGATACAGAAGGAAAGATGGCTGAATTGTTCCCTTTACCAAAACGTGAAGAAGCATCACGACGCACCGTTCCTGATATGAGGTACTTATCATCGAACGCATAGTTTACCTTACCAAAGTAAGAAACCATAGCATAAGTAGAAGCATTGTTACCCACGCTTTTTCCTTCGGTCACGGTGTCCAGATAGCGATAGTCAAGGTCTTCTATCACCAATCCGCGACCATACCCCTGCAAATGCTCACCATTTTCTTTCTTAGCTTCGGTTCCTATCACAGCACTGATATTATTCTTCCCGAAATCTATGCTATAATTAGCCGTGTTCGACCATACCCATTGTACACTATTATCCTGTCGTACGGTCAGTTCATTTACATCTACCTTCCGATCGGCTTCGCTCCATTTTGGGACAAAGGTTGAGTTGAAACCGGTAGTATAATTCAAGCCAAATTGGCTCTTCAATACCAGATTTTTAATAGGCTCTACTTCCAAATAAACATTACCAAAGATACGCCAGCTTTTGTGACGATTATTGGCTTCGTTGTCCGTCAAGCGAATGGGATTCGGTTTATCTCCCAATATATCCACATAACCACCGGCATACCCTCCGTTTTCATCGTACACAGGAATGGCCGGATGCTGCGCAATAACCAATTCTTCTATACCGGCAGGATTAAGATGTTCCAACCAATGGTTCACCGAGATGCTTTCTCCCACACGTACTTTACCATCCACAAAGCGGAAATTAGAAGCTAAACGCGAATTAAAGCGTTCGTAGTCTGTATTACGGCAAAGGCCATCTTGATTCATATAGTTTAAGGTAAGAGCCACATTACCATCCTTAAATCCTTTAGAGAGGGAAAGATTATAATTCTGCATCAAAGCTGTACCAAATATCTCCTTTGCCCAATCAGTATTGCCCGACTTTATCTTCACTCCATTCTGGTCGAAATAATATTCTTGCAGTTGGGCTTTCTCTCCATTTCCATAGACAACACTGTTTGGATAGGTTCCAAAAGTATTTTTATAGGCTTGCCAATAAACATCACCCCATTGGTAAGCGTCAAGCATATCAATACCACCGGCAAAAGTCTGGGCAGTGAGCGACATATCAAAACTTACCTTTACATCACCTTCCTTAGCACGTTTTGTGGTAATGATAATGACCCCGTTGGCAGCCTGAGCACCATAAATCGCAGCAGATGCTGCATCTTTCAACACCTGAATGGATTCGACATCATTGGAAGAGATGATAGAAGCTACATTGTCATGTGTCTGAACACCATCTATCACATAAAGAGGGGAAGAATTGTTAATGGTAGTAATACCACGTAATTTAGTATCCGTGTTTCCACCGCCGGGTTTACCATCAGTTGTCACGTTCATACCGGCTACACGCCCCTGCAAACCTGACATCACATTACCGGTAGGTATATCCGCTACCTCTTTCATCTTCACTACGGCTACCGAACCTGTCAGACTGGCTTTCTTTTCAGCCATATAACCTGTCACAACCACCTCATCAATCATCTTAGCATCTTCTTCCATCACTATCTTCAAGGAAGGTTTAGCGGCAATAATCACTTCCTTATATCCTATATAAGAAATAGCCAATGATGCATTTGCCGGTACACTAAGAGTAAAGTTTCCGTCTAAATCGGTAATAGTTCCAGTTGATTTAGAATCATTTTGCACTACGGAAGCACCAATAATCGGTTGCCCATCAGTCTTTGAAGTAACGTTTCCCTTCACCGTTATGTTTTGTCCCCAAAGGACTGACATGAAAGTAAACAGGAAACAAACGCTGCAAAGAAGTTTTTTGTTCTTCATAATACTAAGCATTAGTTTGATGTTATTAAATTAAAAGTACGAATTTTATCTTTATCGATAATGCAAATTACGGTTGATTTACGTCAATCGACTGAAAAAAATGTTTCAAAGGCTGTAACATTTGTTGCATAGAACGCTATTTTATAGGGTTTTATACATTATTTTTCTCATCACAAGAATTATGGAGAAGATATTCTCTTGTCAGTGGGAAAATATTACCTTTGCGTAGTGATATAAGCTTTTAAAAAGTAGTTATAATTAAAACGATTAATAAAAAAAGTCAGTTACCGATTGTAACCAACTGAAAATTGAACGATATGAAAACAATCTCCAACGAACAACTTACCATTCAAGTATCTCCGCATGGAGCGGAACTTTGCAGCATCTTCGCCAATGGAAAAGAATATCTGTGGCAAGCGGATCCTGCTTTTTGGAAACGTCACTCTCCTGTCCTATTCCCTATTGTCGGAAGCATATGGGAAAATGAATATCGCAATGAAGGGATTCCTTATACACTTACCCAACATGGATTTGCACGCGACATGGAATTTACGCTTGTTTCCGAAAAAGAAAATGAAGTACATTACCGCCTTATCAGCAATGAAGAGACTTTGCAAAAATATCCGTTTCCATTCTGTCTGGAAATAGGTTATCGCATTCAAGGAAAGCAAATTGAGGTGATATGGAAAGTAAAGAATACCGGCGACAAAGAAATGTATTTTCAGATTGGGGCACATCCTGCTTTCTACTGGCCGGAGTTTGATGAGAACAGTTTAGAAAGAGGGTTCTTCGGATTCGACAGGAAAGATGGCTTGAAGTATATTCTTATTTCTGAAAAGGGATGCGCTGATCCTTCTGTTGAGTATTCCTTAGAGTTGGCAGACGGATTGTTACCATTGGATACTCATACTTTTGATAAAGATGCTTTGATCTTGGAAAACGGCCAGGTTCGCAAAGTCACCTTATTTAATAAGGAGAAACGGGCTTATTTAAGTTTACACTTCAATGCTCCGGTAGTCGGCCTTTGGTCGCCACCTGCAAAGAATGCTCCTTTTGTTTGCATCGAGCCTTGGTATGGACGTTGCGACCGCGCACATTATACAGGGGAATATAAAGATAAAGACTGGATACAGCACCTGCAACCGGATGAGATATTCCAAGGGGGATATACAATTGAAATCGAAGAATAATCGACAATAGCCAACAAGACCCGGCAAATAAAAAGTAGCTGCCGGATTTCACATCTGACAGCTACCAACACCTAATTCTAATCTACAAAACCTAACTTATAAATCTAACCTATGAACCTTTAAGCAACTAATACCCATTGCTCTTACTGAATCTATGAAAATATCTATTGTGTAAACCTCTACCTTATATTATAAACCTAATCGATACGCATTGAATGAATCAACATTGAACGTTCCTCCTTTACTATAAAAACACATACGGTTGTATGGTTCCGATGGAAAAACCAGATTCGTCATTGCTATTTTTCCTCCATTCAGGAATATTTCTACAGAACACTTATCAATAAAGATATCCAAAGCGTATTTATTTTCTTTTTTTATCGGCGCCCAGGTAGCTAATGCGAAATCATCGATATAATTGATCGAAGTCGTCTTTCTACGGTCATGAGCTTCTATTTCATGAGGGACGCTATTCTTTCCGAAATCTACGATACCACTTTTCGTCCGGTCCATTACCAGTCTTTTTTCAGGAAGATTGAAATAGATATCTACCTTTTCACCTTTATCATTAAAAAGACTGAAGCCCATAATCTCCGCTTTGCCGGTAGTAATCTCCAATGCTAATTCATAAGCTCCGTTATTATCAGTCAGTAAAGAATCAATATGATAATCATTGGATACGGTGAAAGAAGGAATCTCCTTGTTTTCTTTCCGCAAAGTTTTCGTCTCTGCCACCGGAGCCGCCGAAAGATAAAGCTCACCGTCTTGTGTATAAAGTCCCAACTCACGCGGTAAAGCATTGGCACTACGGAATTGCTTTGTCGGAACAATATTGCAATATTGCCAGTTACTCATCCAAGGTATGACAACCGTCCGATCACTTGTGTTCGAAAAACAGACCGTAGCATAATGATCCTTTCCCCAATCCAGCCATTTCGTGACATTTGGCTGATTGTCACAAATAAATTTCGTTCCGTCAAAGTTTCCTGTAAAGTACTGGGTTGCACTCCCTCCGAAATAGCATCCCGGATTCACGTTTACTATCAACGCCCATTTCTTACGATTTATGTCTCCATCTATCGGAAGTTCCACCATATCCGGACATTCAAACTGACAAGGTTGCACTCCGTACCCTTCTCCGAAACTGCTCATATAATTCCAGTCTTTCAGATTCTTAGAGTCATAAAAACGCATTTCCTTATCGGCAGAAACAATCATAACCCACTTATCTTCCGGTTCATACCGGAAAACTTTCGGATCGCGGAAATCTTTCAAACCGTCAGAAGGACAAAGGATGGGATTCTTCTCGTATTTAGTAAATGTCCGTCCGTTATCTTTGCTAAAAGCAAGACATTGGATCTGCCCGTTTTTGTCACTAGCAGAAGTATAAAAAGCCAGAATACTCCCCGCTCCATAGCCAGCCACATTCTCCTTATCAACAACAGAACTGCCGGAAAAGATATGTCCCAATGTATCACGGGCAATAGCCGGAGGCAAGTGTTCCCAATGCACAAGATCTCTGCTGACGGAATGTCCCCAATGCATATTTCCCCATTTGGAACCGTAAGGGTTGTATTGAAAGTACAAATGATATTCTCCATCTTTATAGACCAACCCGTTGGCATCATTCATCCAACCATACAGAGGAGTATGGTGATAAACTGGACGAAACTTATCTGTATTGGCTGTATCAAATGTATCAGATAGTTTGATTTCTTTCCAGCAAAGTGCATCCTTTGATTTATTACGCACACGTACGGTAGCAGTCTTTGCTCCGGCAGGTAAGGCAAGCGGAACAAAATAGTCCACTTTTGTCTGTGCCAGACGAATATCCATATCGGTATCTGTAGCCTCTCCTGTATCCAGAAGAACCTGACTTTCCATTGCTTCCTCTTCTATAGGAAGCAATATATAATTAGCCGGATAGGTGATGTGAATGACAGTCAGGCTATCACCTTTCTGTTCCAAAGTCAACTTGCTTTTAGTTGTATGGCAATAAGTCAGTCCGTAAGAAACTGCTAATGCAAGTGCCGCACCTTTACATAGTTTTATCCAAGGGGTTGTTTTCATGGCAACAAAGTATTCCTGATTTACACAAGCTTTTAATCAAAATAGATGAAGGCAAAGATAGGGGGTATATTCACCTTCGTCTATAAACTTTGTTTCAAAGGGTATCAATTTTGATACATCACTTCATATTCTTTCGTTCATTGCATGAATAAAGACGGATTGCCTTTTTGTTTTCCTGAATTTATTTTTCTACTTTTGAAGCAAATCTTTATTCTTCTACTTATGCCAGCAAATAGAAATGCTCTAATCCGTTATAAAACGATTGACAACTGTCTGCGTAATCCGTATCGACGCTGGACATTGGAAGACTTGGTAGACGCCTGTTCAGATGCTCTTTATGAATATGAAGGCATTGATAAAGGGATAAGCAAACGGACGGCACAAATGGACATACAGATGATGCGTAGCGAGAAGTTAGGCTATAATGCTCCGATTGTGGTGTACGAGAATAAATACTATAAATATGAAGATCCGGAATACAGTATCACACAAACCCCACTGAACGAACAAGACCTGAAAATGATGTCGGAAGCAGTGGAAGTGCTGCGACAATTTAAAGGTTTCTCCTATTTCACGGAAATGAGCGAGATTATCAATCGCCTGGAAGACCATGTTGCTTCTGCCCGGATGAAAACCACTCCTGTCATTGACTTTGAAAAGAATGAATCGTTGAAAGGACTGGATTATCTGGACACCATCTATCATGCGATTGTCAACGAGCACCCGATACAACTCAAATATCGTTCGTTCAAAGCACGTTCGGCAAACAGCTTTATTTTCTATCCTTATCTATTAAAAGAATATCGCAACCGATGGTTCGTTTATGGGGTCAGAGGAAACGGACGAATATTGCAGAATTTAGCTTTGGACAGAATACAATCATTGGAAGTTCTGCCACAAGAACACTATATCAAAAATACATTCTTCGATCCGAATACGTTCTTCGACGACCTGGTAGGTGTCACCAAAAACTCCGGAAGCGTAGCGGAGAAAGTTGGCTTCAAAGTAGCGGCAGCCGAAGCACCTTACATCATAACCAAGCCTATACATCGCAGTCAACAACTGGTGGAAAGGCTACCTGACGGAAGCGTCATACTGGAAATTGAAGTCGTAATCAACCACGAGTTAGAACGGGTATTCTTCGGATATGTCGACGGAATAGAAATTCTTTATCCTAAAACATTGGTAGAATTAATGAGTCGGAAATTGGAAAAGGCTGCCAAGCAATATACTAAGTCAAAGTGAAAATAAAGCTTTCGCACATTCGTACCCTTCCTGATAAAACTCTGTCAGCTTTTGCACATCTTTTTCTATACGGTCTACAGCTACAGGTTTCAAAGGACGGATAACGACAATCTTCCCTTCATCTTCCATACGTTCCACCATTTCCAGCTGTTCATTATAAACAGCGCACCGGCAACTTAACGCTTCACGCAACTTCGGATATTTCCGGTATACAAACGAAGGGATACGAATGTCTTTCGAATCTTTCCGATATCCCCGGTTACGGGTAAGTACCACGACATTTCTCTTACAGCCATCCGCAATAGCTCTTTGCAGAGGGATGGAATCTACAATTCCTCCATCGAGCATAGGAACCTCGTCTACATAAGTGATAGGACACACAAAAGGGAGACTGCTGGATGCACGAACAATATCGATCACCCTGCTACTGTCTTTTTTCTCTTCGAAATAATTGGCTTCTCCCGTAATGCAATTAGTAGTCACCATCACGAAACGTTCCGGTGAAGCAAAATATGTTTCATAATCATAAGGAAGAATGTGTTCGGGAAATTCTTTGAACAATAGATCGAAATCCAAAATATTACGCTTTTTGAGCAAATGTTTCAGACCGATATAGTTGTACTTCTCCAACAGGTCAATATTGCTGTATTTGGCACGTCCCCGTTGCCGCGATGCATACGACAATCCGTTGCACGCACCGGCAGACACTCCTATCGTATAGGGAAACCGGATATCATGATCCATAAAGTAATCAAGTACACCGCAGGTAAATACTCCACGCATTCCCCCGCCTTCCAACACTAATCCCGTAGATTCGTCAATTTTCAAGTCCTTCATTTTTATCTCCCGCATTCTTATTCCGGCGGATCACCAGCAGAGATGACAATTCTCGTATCACAGCCTCATCCTCGGATAATTTCGTATAAGAAAGATGACTCATTATCAATAGTCCGTCTTTCTCTTTAGTCACTAAATCTTCAACTCCTTCAAACCATACTATAATCATTTGTCCCGGATAACGTGCCTGCAAATCATCAATACATCCGCGAAACTCCTCATCGTCCGTATCAAAGAGGAAAAGACGTATCGAATGCCCGTTCTGCAACATCTTCTCCAGATACGAAAAAAGAAATGCATCAATCATTCCACCAAGTACGAAACTAACCATTGCGCCTTCCCGATACTGACGATTGACAAATACAGCTACCGGACACTTCACCTGCTCCATAATATCATCAATCTTATCCCGGAAAAGCGTTAACCACAAAATAGCCCCCGGAGTCCCCGGCATATCCGTACGGTAATGGCTCCCGGCTCCCAAAAGCAGCATATCAGGATGTTCTTTACGGACAAAATGAATGATTTCCTGTACAAGTTTGTCCGTCACCCGATAATGGTTATCCACCTGAATATTCAATTTCACTGCCTGTTGATTGAGCAAAGCAAAACTCTCGCTGGCATAATGCTCGGCATTCAACGGATTCAAATCCGTGCCTACCGTATAGTGTGCCGCAATCAAATGATTTTTCCTCAACTGCTTCCCAAATAACAAACTATAAATGGAAAGCAATACACGCCCGGATTCCGGACGTCCGAAACAAAATATCAATTTATGCTTCAAAGATAACTTTTCTTCGCGACGTACGAAAATATGTTCCACCAAATGAAGCAAAGGAGTAGTCATAAAGGTCGTAACTAACGCCATAATGACCAAAATTACGAATATAGACGGGGGAAGAACTCCCATTTCATAACCGATATTCAAAGCGACAAGCTCCATCAATCCCCGTGTATTCATCAATGTCCCTATCGTCAAACTATCCTTCCACGATTCACCCACCAGACGGGCAGCGATGGCACACCCACCCAGTTTGCCGGCAACAGCAACCGTCACCAACAGCAGACATACCATCCACAACTCCGGACTGTTTATCAAACCGATTTCCGTACGTAACCCGGTGAAAGCAAAGAATAAAGGTAAAAAGAAGACTAAAGATATATCTTCCACTTTTTCCATCATCACCTTCCGGAAACCCAAATTGGACGGCATCACCACCCCTGCCATAAAAGCTCCGAACAGGGCATGAATACCGATAATCTCCGTCAGACAGGAGGAAATAATAAGAATGAGCAGAATAAATGCTACAAATGTTTTATTAATAACTTCCCGATTGGCATATACCTCTCCTACCTTCTTCAAAAACGGACGAACGACCAAAAACATGACTGCAATATACACAACTGCCAGTCCAACTGAATATAGTGCACTGGCAAAACTTCCCGCTTTGGAGATAGCGATAACTACTGCCAACAGACACCAGGCCGTCACATCGTCATTGGCCGCGGAAGCAATAGTCAGCGTGCCTAAAGGAGTCTTAGTCATATTCCGTTCCTGAATGATACGCGCCAATACCGGAAAGGCGGTGATACTCATAGAAATACCTATAAACAGAGCAAATGGAAGGAATGGAGTCTGGTCGGCGGCATATTCTTCATACACCCAGTAAGAAGACAAAATACCCAGAAAGAAAGGAACCAAAATTCCGGCATGACTAATCACCAGCGTTTCATTGATCTTATTTTTCAGCACACTGAAATCCAGCTCCATACCGATGACAAACATGAAAAGTATCAGTCCCACCTGACTCAATAATTCAAGATTGGTAAGCGAGTGAGCCGGAAAAAGAAAATGAAAAGCATCCGGAAAGAAAAAGCCGAGCACGGAAGGTCCCAACACGATACCGGCAACAATCTCACCAATCACTCCCGGTTGCCCGATCAGGCTAAATAAATAGCCAAAAAGACGCACCATCACCAATACAGCTATAATCTGAATCAATAAGGTAGAGAGCGGATGATGAATATTGTCCTGTATAAACTGAAGAAATAGGCTGAAAGGGTCTCCCTGTGCCACGTTATGCGCATTTATCGCATAGTGCGAAAACCGGTCACCCTCTTCAATAGCGACATAAATCAACCCTCCAAACAGGAGCAACATCAATACATAAATGACATAATTCTTCCGGGCCCTATTCCGCATAAACTCTATTTTTACGATTTGTGCATATTTATTATAAAAACAAACGAAAAAGGCAGATAGTTTGGCAAAAAGAATAAATTCTCAAACAAAATCTTGTTTTTTTGCTTTAATCTATGTAACTTTAGGCTAACTTAATTGTTTAAGGAGGAAAAAAATTAAAAAGTCCTGCCCGCAGGCAAGCACCATGAGAATACAGTTTGAGATTAAAGAAAATTTGCCGGAAATTATCGAAGAGATCTTACACTCTGATAAGTGGCAAACTTCCGTGAAGGAAGAACTTAGCGGTCGGACGACCGTTGTGATCCGTGACCAAGCGTATGGTTCAGAAGCTACCATTGAAATTTATGCTACATCTATTGAAATCAAAACTGCCTGGTCTAAGTACTCCTATCGTATATTTGTAGCCAACGATATCGTATGGTGCGAATATAACGGTGCCTATCGTGGTCTGTTGGAACAAGTGCTCCTACCTACTATCACTCCTAAAGAAAACCTGCTCAATTCTGACGTAACTGAAAGTTCGCTTTATGGAAATGAGCATAAGAAATTGAGGGAGTATGCAGAAGATAATTTGAAACTGAAACAATTCCGCCGGGAAAACTTCAATGAGCAGAAGAATGGAACCGCACCATTCGATCATCCCAAGCGGGTGTATGATGAGTTTATCAAAGAAGATTATGTAGTTGCACCCAAAGAAGAAGAGAAGAAATAATCTGTACTTAATGCTTTAGTTTGTGCCATCGTATTGGCACAACAGTGCCACCATGTTGACACTATCGTGCCAATGAGGTGGCATGACTGTGCCAACATGGTGGCATTAATACACTACTCCCAAGTTATCCAGGTCAGCCTTTGATATGGCAAATTCATTTCCGGCTTTAATTCGTTCCAGCACTAAATTTCCGATACATTGGGCATCTTGCACCGATTGAAAAGGCCTTTTCCCGGATACAACCGGGATAAAAGGCTGAACGATTATCAAACGCTCTCTCTCATAAATCTTATAACCGTATCCACTACCTTCAATCTGGGTTACTTCCAGCCGATATATGTTTATCGAATGCATATACCCATATATGATTCCCACTAAAAGCAGCAAGACAAAGCAACTAATACCTATTATTTTTTTATTTCTCTTCATATTCATAAGGCTTCAACTCCCAAGTATCATCGTAATAATAAGTAGAAGCTCCTCCCGTAGCTATAATTCCCCGTTTTCCAGTAGAAAAGCATACGGCTTTCGAGCGTGTACTTCCTTCGAAATCTGTCAAATCTTCCCCATCCCAGAGGTCTGTCAGAGGGTCGTAAATCCAATAATTGGAACGATAACTACCACCAGCAGTCTGCCCCGCAGCAATGTATCCTTTACCGTCGATCACGAAAGCACAAGCATAAGAACGGACGATAGAAGTGTAATCGTCGTCATAATCATCATCACTCTTATCGTAAAGTTCACGCAATTCTTTCCAAGTACCCGTTGCCGGATTAAAACACCAGAAATCCGTCACATCCGAACCGTTATTTTCACCGCCGCAGATATAAGCTATATCATCTATGACGAAGGCCATACCGCCCATTCTCTTCTGTCCGCCAAATCCACTCATGGCTGTCCATTCTCCTTTATCTCCCACCGACGGGTCGAACTTCCAGAAATCCTTTTGATAATTATCGTTGTAACCTGTACCCAGATACCCATACTGACCAATGCCGAAAGAAAGCGCATAATACCGTTTACCATAGATATTAGTCCCATCAGTTCCATCCGGAATAGAAGCCATCTCCTTCCAGGAATTCGTGGCAGGATCATACTGCCAGCAATCATTCAGATAATCCTTTTTTGTCGCATCGTAACCAGTAGCAATATATCCTTTGGTACCTACTGCAAAACCTGTAGCTGCATTCCGGGCTGGAGCTGCATCGGGCATTGATGTACACTGTGTCCACGAATTAGCCTCAATGTCATACGCCCAACAATCTTTCAAACGGTCTTTGGTACTCCCCCGGTATCCGGTGCAGAGGTACCCTACGTTACCAATCGTAAAACCAGCTGCGTCCGTACGCGCCACACCATCAAAATCAGAACGGCGATACCACACACCTGCCGTATATTCAGTATCATCCGTACATGCCGCCAATGAAAGCAGCACCACCATCATGCAAAGTAATTTATTCATTTTCGTATTCATAAATATGTCGTTGATTACAACCGCAAATGTAGGCGGCAACGGGCACGCATAAAAAAACTATCGACAAATACAGACATTCTATCTACCAACAAAATTCAGGTCGACAAATACAGAGATTTAGTCGATAGTTTTTTGGAGGACTGTTTAAAACCTCTTCTTTTGCCGCTACAAAACCAATTTCATTTTTACTACATGAAGTCAATCATACTACTTTTTTCATTCTTTATATCTCTTTCTTTTTTCGCTTGTGTAGACGATTCATCGTCCATAGGAGCGAAATGGGTACAAAGTTCATTTCTCAACGAACAGATGGACACTTGTACGGTATTACTTAGTACAGTATTAAGCGACTCCATAGCCACTTCGGGAGATACGGTTTGCCAGATAGGATACCGTGACGACAACTTATGGGGGAAAATTACCGCCTCTTTTTACGCAGAGTATGAAGTACCTTCCTATTCTTTTGATGAAAACATCCAATATGAGTTCGACTCGATCACCATACGCCTGTATTCTTCGGGCAATTACCTGGGAGATACACTAAAAACCCAACGCATTCATCTGCATGAACTGACAAAGAATATAGAACTGGACGATAGAGGGTACCTATACAACACTACTACTGCCTATTACAACGAAACTCCACTGGCATCTTTCGACTTTCGTCCTACTCCGGGCTCACCGAGCGAAGAACTGGAAATACGATTGCCGGATGCATGGGGAGAAGAATGGTTCAACTTGATGCTGAATGATGGCCGATGGGTACAATCTCAGGATTTCTTCCATGATTATTTCAAGGGAATTGCTTTTATACCCGATGCAAATGACGCTTGTATCAGCGGATTTCAAGTCAACGACTCCAGTATGTGCATCACGGTCTACTATCACCAGATTACGGAAACACTGAACGAAAAAACACTGGTTTTCAATACAAGCAGCACACTGACTTACAACAAAATAGAACAGGACCGCTCAAACACCCCGATAGCCAACCTGCAAAGTGGGGACGGCAATGAATACTCTTCCGGAAAAAGCGAGCATCAGGTCTACCTGCAGGGAATGACAGGTATGTATGTCACCATCGACTTCCCACATTTAAATAATCTCTGCGAAAAAGGAGAGCTTGTGACTATCGAGAGCGCAACGTTACAGTTATATCCGGTAAAAGGAACTTATGACGGCATGTACCCGTTGCCCAAAAGCCTGGCTCTCTACACCGCCAACAATGAAAATGTGACGCAAAGTGTAATCACCGACCTCACCGGGAGTTCCGTACAAAGCGGAAATCTAGTAGTCGACGAGATGTCTTATGAGGAGACTTATTACTCTTTTGACATCACCTCTTTCCTGCAAACAAACCTGGGAACTACCGGATATGATCGTCAGAAACTACAATTATTTCTTCCGGACAACTTGTTCTATACCACACTTCAAGGCGTTATTTTCGGCGACGGAGAACATACCGCCAATAAAAAGAATACCAAACTTATCATACTTTACAAAACTTATCAACAATGAAAAAGATTTTGTTTTGCCTTCTGGCATTCTATACTCCTGTCTCTATAGTTATTGCACAAAATACAACGAACTCCCCTACTTCCATGTTCGGACTGGGAGAACTTTCTACCGGGGAAGGCGGGCAATATGCCGGACTGGGCGGCACAGGCATTGCATTGCGAGGAAATAATTTCCTTAACAATGCCAATCCGGCTTCACTCACAGAGTTGACCGAACAACGCTTCCAGATCGATGCCGGTATCATGGGAGCATACCAGATTTATTCACAACGAGGAGCAAGTAACCGTTCCGTCACCGGAAATCTGAATAACCTAAGTATCGGCTGCCGGATTATGCCACGCTGGTATGGAGCAATTTTCATGGCTCCCGTCAGCAGTGTGGGATATGCCATCACGCTGGATGAAGAAGTGGCAGGCACCAATGGAGGTACTATCTCTTCTCTCTTTCAGGGTGAAGGAGGACTTTCCAAGATGGGTATCAGCACGGCTTACCTTTTCGGAAAAAGATTTTCTGTCGGCACCAATCTTTCTTATGTGACGGGGACCATCACACAAACGGAGACGCAAGGTACTGCCACAGAAGAAACCAGCTCCTACAAACATACTTTTTATGCGGATTTCGGTGTACAGTATAAATGGGCTATAGACCGCGAACGTTCTTTCGTTGCCGGTGCCGTATATGGTTACTCGCAGGATTTTAAGCAGGATAATAACTTATACGTTAGTAGCAGTTCGGGAGGAGATGATATTGAAAAAAGCCTGAAACGCTATCGCCAATGTCTTCCTCAATTCTTTGGGCTCGGAGCTTCCTACAACACTCTACGTTGGATGGCAACCATCGACTACAAATATGTGGACTGGAGCCGGATGCAATCTTCCCAATCCAATGTCAGTTTTGAGAATCAACACCGGTTATCAGTCGGTGGAAGATATACATTGGGCAATGTCTATCGTAATCCGGTCAGCATCCTATTGGGAACAGGTATTAATAATTCCTATATCGTCATTCAAAAGAAAAAGGCAACCGAATATTACGTCAGTACCGGACTTAACTTCGGATTGCGCAATAACAACGTCCTTTCTATCGGATTGAAATATAAAGGCCAGATGAAAATTCCTAACGGTATGCAAAAAGAAAACAGCCTTTCCCTGTTCCTGAATATTACTTTCTCCGAGCGAACTTACCGCGCCAAGATACAATAAAATGTCATTAAACGGAAGTCATTAAGATAGCTGTCCATTTGAAAAAAGAGAAAACTTTGTGAAACTCTGTGTTACTCTGTGGTGAAACTTTCCTATATTTGTAGCCAAAACAATTTAATATTAATTTCATAGGAATGAAAAAGACAATCCTTATTGCTGCTTTAGGCCTGTTCAGCCTAAGTGTTATGGCACAAGATGCAAAACCTGAAGAAGGTTTTGTTTTCACGACAGTGAAAGAAAATCCGATAACTTCTATCAAGAACCAAAATCGTTCGAGTACTTGCTGGAGTTTCTCAACTCTCGGATTTGTTGAATCAGAACTACTTCGTTTAGGTAAAGGTGAATACGACCTGTCTGAAATGTTTGTTGTACACAAAACGATGCAGGATCGCGGAGTAAACTATGTACGTTATCACGGTGACAGTTCTTTCTCTCCGGGTGGAAGTTTTTATGATGTAATGTATTGCATCAAGAATTATGGTATCGTTCCGCAAGAAGTGATGCCGGGTATTATGTATGGTGATACGCTGCCGGTACATAATGAGCTGGATGCTGTTGCTTCCGGTTATATCAATGCGATTGCAAAAGGTAAATTAAGCAAACTGACTCCGGTATGGAAAAACGGACTAAGTGCCATTTATGACACTTACCTAGGAGCATGTCCGGAGAAGTTCACCTACAAAGGCAAAGAATATACTCCGAAGACTTTTGCCGAATCACTGGGATTGAACTATAACGACTATGTATCACTGACTTCTTATACACACCATCCGTTCTATTCTCAATTCGCCATCGAAATTCAGGATAACTGGCGTAATGGTCTGTCTTACAACCTGCCTATCGAAGAACTGATGGCTGTTATGGACAATGCTGTAAAGAAAGGCTATACCTTTGCATGGGGTAGCGATGTCAGCGAACAAGGATTCTCACGTGACGGTATCGCCGTAATGCCAGATGCAGCCAAAGAATCTGAACTGTCCGGTTCAGACATGGCCCGTTGGACAGGATTGACTGCCGCCGACAAACGCAGAGAACTATTCACCAAACCTTTCCCTGAAAAGGATATTACCCAGGAAATGCGTCAAGTTGCTTTTGACAACTGGGAAACAACAGACGACCACGGAATGGTAATCTACGGCATCGCTAAAGACCAGAACGGAAAAGAATACTTCATGGTGAAAAACTCTTGGGGTAAATCAGGCAAATATGATGGTATCTGGTATGCTTCCAAAGCATTCGTTGCCTACAAGACAATGAATATCCTGGTGCATAAAGATGCACTTCCTAAAGAAATTGCCAAAAAACTGGGAATTAAATAATTATTTAAGAAAGGCTTAATTTCCCAATGTATTCCGTAAATTTCTCCTTATAATTATCACCGACAGGAATATAAGTATTCTTATCAAAGATAATGCGAAGACGGGAAACTTCGGTAATCTTGCGAAGATTGACAATATAAGAACGGTGGACCCGCATGAAATGCGTGGGAAGCCGTTCTTCCATTTTCTGGAGGCTGGCAAGCGTTATTACAGGCTTGTCCTCTCCTTCCACAAAGATACGCACATACTCACTCATCCCCTCAATATAGCGGATATTCTTCACATCGATGCGAACCACTCTGTAATCGCTCTTCACGAATAATGAATCTCCTTTTATCTGCGAAGCATTTCCTATTTCACCCTGTTGTTCCAACAAACGATATTCAAATTGCCTGCGGGCTTTATCCGCCGCTTTCAATAAATCCTGGAACTCAAACGGTTTCAGCAGATAATCTACGGCATCCAGTTTGAAACCCTCTACCGCATATTCAGAATAAGCAGTAGTGAAAATCACCAACGGACGGTTCACCAAAGAACGTATGAAATCCAATCCGTTCAAATCGGGCATATTAATATCCACAAAGATCAAATCAACCTCCTCTTCGGACAATATCTTCATTGCCTCGAACGCATCCTGGCATGACTTTACCAAAGACAAAAAAGGTACCTGGGATATATAATCCGACAACTGCGTCAATGCTAACGGCTCATCATCTATTGCTATACATTTCATTCTAATAAAGGTATAATAAGTAAGACATCAAATTTATGTTCCTCTTCGGTAATGGAAAGCGTATAATCATTGCCAAATAAAAGCCTCAACCGCTTACGGATATTCTCGAGTCCGATGCCATGATGCTGTTCGTCAGCCGAACCATTATTGCTGTTGGAACAACGGAATGAAAGCCGGTTGCCCTCATCCAACTGCATCAAGACATGAATAAAAGACTCGCTCCGATAACTGACCCCATGCTTAAAAGCATTTTCCACAAAAGAGACAAAAAGCAAAGGAGGAATCTGCACTTCGGGCACTTCGACCGGAAAATCCATCTGAATAGACACTTTGTTGGTATAGCGCAAACTCATCAGGGCAATGTAATTTTTAAGAAACTGAACCTCACGTGAAAGCAAAATCGTTTTATTACTCGCTTCATAAAGCACATAACGCATCAGTTTAGAGAGTTCCACAATCGTACTTTTCGCTTTCCCCGTATCAATATCCACCAACGCATGAATATTATTGAGCGTATTCATGAAGAAATGAGGATTAATCTGATATTTCAAATACTCCAGTTCCGACTGCAAACGTTGATGTTCCAGTTCCTTCAGCATTTCTTCATCACGGAAAGATTTAAAGAAAAGTTTGATGGCGATATTGAACCCTACCATCAAAAAGGCAATGATGAAATGAATAAGATAGCGGAGCACAAAAGGAGGATAAGGAAAAGGAGTCGGTTTTGGAAATCTTCCGGGACCATTTGGATCTCCCATTCCCCTAGGACGTTGTTCGGGATTGGATTCATGCCAATGCACATCCCCTTCCTCCCTCGCCTTTTCTCTCGTCTTAATAATCTGGTCCCTCCGGTTCTCCTTCATACGGAGAGGCAACTCTCCTCGCTTGAAATCTTTGGGGAAATGATTGGCAGAAGGAAACGGAGAAAGCCAACAAATCATTCCTATTACAAAAATCAACGAAACAGTATATTGCCAGTACCTTTTCTTAAAAAGAAAATAGGGAACCAGCCCATAATTATTCAACAGGAAAAGCACGAAAAAAGGAAGGATACTCAACCATGATTCGCGGATCACCATACGGGTTTCCTCCCGTTCAAGTCCTCCACTCATGGCAAAGTATCCGCCTATCAGCGGAAGAAGAAATATTACGATCCAGATAGCTCCGTAAATACTCTGCTCCAGCACGTGTTGTTTACGCAGTCTTTTCATGCCTCATTGCTTCTGATTATCGAAACAAAGATAAAACCGAACCTGTTTTATCACAAATAGAATCGACCAAAGAACGGATTTCGACGGTAAACTGCTGTTTACCATCCCCATCCACCAGGTCCATGTCCACCGCCTCCACCACCGGGCTGGCCACCGCCGGAAGTGCTGCCGACTTGTGTCACCATCGAACTGGCAGTAAATATTGCCGTCTGTGTGCCACCGGAATAAGTGGCTCCCGAATATAACCCGAAGAACTCGGAACCACCGGAAACCGTTCCTCCTTTTGAGATAGTATAACTACCGCCCGAGGTCAGATTCGGACTACTGAATAATACCGTCATTTGAGAATAAGCACGGGGAATCTGATAGGTCAGTACGCTGGTTCCGTCGGCCGACTGGATATTCAGTATTTCTCCGTTACTTCCCGAACCGCCATAGATCACAGTGCGTTGCGTACATACACTTGATGTAGGTGTACTTGTTCCTCCTCCAATACCCAGAACAATCCCCCCGGTAATCTTAAAGGTATTCTGATCGCAATCGAATCCGTCTTCGGGAGAAGTAGTACCCGACGATACGATCACTCCCCCCGTAATGGTCAACGTACCATTAGAGTCAATGCCGTCATTTCCGGAACTATAACAATAAATATTGCCACCATTAAGAACAATGCTGTTACTTGCATTCATACAGTCATCGTAACAAAGCGCGGCAACTGTACCCTCATTGACAGTCAACACACTTTTACTCTCGATACCCTCACTACCTTCCCCACCGGTAGCCTTCACAAGCACCGTTCCTCCATTGATTGTCAACGCACCGTTCGCTTTGATTCCTTTTGCCGACGAGTCGAGCTTGCCATACACACACTGCGTACCGGTAGTTATCACTTTCACCGTGCCGTCATTGATGGTAATCGAACCGTCACAGTTGATACCTTTACCGGCTCCACCTGTACTCTGTATGGCGATCTCCCCTCCTGTAATCAGGATATTTCCGTCACATTTAATTCCTGCACACGAACTCAAATCATTGTCTTCATAAAGTGCGGTTTGAGAAGTGAATGCAGTCAGCTTTCCTCCGGAGATGGTCAGGTTACCATCACAGGATATTCCTTTGGAGGCTGCTCCCGCCACTTGTGCCTGAATAGCACCGCCACTGATTACCACATCCAGACAAGATTTCAACCCATGCGCTTTATTGTCCGTTGTAGAGAGTTTGGCAAATCCTCCGGTCATCGTAATTCCTCCCTCTTCACACTGAATAGCATCGCCGTCAGAAGATATATTCAGTATTCCGCCGCCGATAATCACAGATTCATTAGTATGGATTCCGTCTTTTTTGGCCGAAGCTACCGTAATATTACACCCGCTACGGAAACGCACATAATCATCGCTTGTGATGGCATGTTTATAATTTCCGGTAACTGTGAGTGAACCGCCTCCACTGAAAATGAGTTGCCCCTCACTGAACAGACAGGCTTTCATATCCTCTCCATCAGTAGTTGCCATATAAGAAGACCCATCTGTCAACACATTCGTTGTTTCATCCGCGCATACCACAAACACACGTTTGGAAGACTGGATATTAATGGCAGCACCTACCGGATTGAGTATAGACACCCCTGCCAGTGATAATTTGAATTTCTTTTCGCTATATACCTTGAACGAGCCATTCGTAGTAGTCCCGCTCAACACATATTCTACTCCGCTGACTGTAGAATTAACCACGACATGCGCCCCATTGGAAGACACTTCCACTCCTGAAACACCATTGCTTACCGCAGCAGTCGTTCCATTATAGATAATCGTCACCACAGAGGCGAATTGGGAGTTCTCTATAAAATCATCATCGGAAGTAACCGTTTCCGACATGCTTCCATACGCCGTTTTATCACTTTCATCAAAAGCGATTGTAAATCCCAATAAATCTTCCGATCCCTCGGGAATCGTCGGGTTGGGCTGACTGCTTCCTCCACCTCCCGAACCTCCGACCAATATTCCTTCCTGATCGCCGAAATCGAATGATTCCGTCGTACAGTTCACCAACAACAGCAATAAAAGCGGTATCCAAAACAACACAATCCTTTTCATAATTTCTTGTTTTATCTATTAAAACTTAAATGAATATCCTGCAGACGCTTTCAGCCAACGAAACATCTTATAGGAAACACCTGCCGAACCCGACCAGCATTCCACCGTCTGCAATCCGTCCCTTGTACGAAATTCACCTTCCAGAGAAGCATCGAAACCGGAGAATATCTTTTTCTTCACTTCCAGAAAAGTCAGACCGGAAGAGACATATGTCCTTACACGGATCTTCTCACGGATCACTCTTCCGTTTTGATGAGCCAGATACATGGCGTAATCGGGAGTGTCGAGATAGGTAGTGTGATAAGCTATATTTCGCTCCCCCTGCACCTCTTGCACACGATAACAATTACTCGCCCGTTGTAATACGTCCATCAGGGCAGAGAGCGAAACGATATACTTCGTGTCCGTACGGTTCATCAAACGGATGGTACTCATCTCTTCCAAAGAAATGGAGGAGAAAGCGGAAAGTGCGGTGGTTACATTACATGCCTCGTTCATATTCATAAGGGATTAGAGTAGCAAGTGTTACAATACTGTAACAAATGTATGACAGAGAAGCAGAAAAAGGAAAAAAAATCAATGAACGGGGGATTCTTATCGGTGAATCGACTGTATTACAGCAATAAACTGTTCTGTTCTATTCTTAAGATTCTATTATTCAACAGTGGCTATGAATCGAATCAAATAGAAAATAAAATGCATAATCTAGTGCAAGAATATGCATATCACGCCCCTTATTATGCATAAATAAAGGGTAAACAGACCGTTTTTCATTGTATGAAAACGTCCGTTCTTTAAATGCAAGGTATCCTTGGTCGGTGAGGAACGCCTCCTTGCTCACCGACCAAGCTACCGTTCATCGGTGAGGAAGGAGGCGTTGATTGAAATAAGAGTCGTTTCCAAGCTATGTCACTTCTAACTTCGTTAATTTTCAATATAACAAATAGCTATAACATCAGAAAAAAAATATTGATTTATTTCGAATCTGGTAGCAAACAAATACAAACAGCAAGGATTTACTATCAAATCACTGTCTTTTGGGAGAATCCAAAAAGACATTTAAGCTCCTATTTATTTGCTATCCTCATATAGGTTCTAATTAAAGCAAAGAAAATGTATAAAACATCCTATTTTTATGTATAACCCTATTTTAAGCAAACATAGATTTATTTCTTGTAATATTCCAGCGGATTCCTCTTCACTTTTTTACGGAAGTATTTATTGAAAGTTGTAAAGATGAATATTACATTCTAAACTTTCCGCAAGAGTCAGAAATAGAGAAGAAAAAAAATGAACGGTTTCTCACCTGTGAAAAATAGGAGGAAAACCATTTGCTTTTTTAGAGACCTCTTCATTCTCTTTTTACAGCCATTCTTAAAAGAAGAACAATCGATATTAAAAATAGAACACATTTATTTTTTCATTTTAGGTACTTTTACCGCATACGATTAAAAATAGAACATTAAAATAAAAAAACAGACCTTGACAATAAAGAATTGTTAGTCGAACTTTGCAAAGTTTTATTAAATACGCAATAAAAACAAAAAGCAAAATGAGAAACTTACGAAAACTATCTTATGTCGCTTGCGCAGTATTTTTCTTTACATCATGCGAAGAAACTTACAATGACAAGCTATTTTGGCCAGGAGAAATTAGTCAGGAATATGGCTCGTATATTAAACCATATACGCTAGACCTAACCTACAGCGGAGAGAAATTAATTGGAAAAACTGTCAGCTTCAAGACAGAAGATAGCGAAACGGGAACACTGACGCTGAATAATATAATCCCGGGAGAAAAGGAAACTCCTATCAGTCGCATCCAACTTTATGAGAATGAAAAGAAAGGATATTATACTTTCAGCGGGACCAATATCACAATGGGAGGAGCTACGGTGAAATATGAAGGAATAATAACTCCGAAAAACATGCAACTATCACTGAACGTAACAATGGCTTATGCCAACTCCATTGCAAACACATATACATTTCCTGCATACTCCCACACAACAGATGGAGAAAGTATCATCCGTAATAGCGGAGCCAGCTACGTGAATATTACTACAAAAGCAGGAGGAGAATCTCTCCAGCCGGTGATTTTACAAATACAGCAAATGGCAACTAATATATTAGATGTGATTTTTCCTTATGTATTGAAGGATATTACATTTGAGAAAAATGGAATTGTCACTGCCAGCTATACTACGAGCCCTGTAGACATGAATGAAATTATGGAAGTTGCCAATTCGGGCAAAACTGACGCTGAATTCAAAAGTCTGATCAACAAACGCACTTATGAGTCATCTCCCAAAGGATTGGCCTACTGGAATCAAACAGGCAACAAAGCATTTGTCGTACAACTAAATATCCCTGCCATTGTGTCTCTCATAGCACAAAACAACGGAAAGCAAATTGACTATCAGCTTATCGCAGGAATCAGTGAAGCACTTCTAAAATCTGACCCGGCACGTTTAAAATTAACGTTAAGTGCCATCAATATGATTTTAAACAATGAAATAATCACCTATATTCTTCAATTGGATGATGATACTTTTGCAACTCTGCTCACATGGATGAAAGACGGAATACCAATGGGCATCAACTCAACAAAAGAACATACTTATATCTATTTCAACAAAGAAACTCTCATGCCGTTCATCAGCATCATCGGTAGTTTGCTGGAAACAAATTTAATTGAAGTTGCAGCCCTTTTCGATAAAATGGAAATCGGTATTGACCTCACAGCTAAGAAATAATTCATTTTAATTATCTAATATAAAAAAACAATGAAAAAAATATCTATCCTATTAATAAGCTGCCTTGCCGTAGCGTCTGCATTTTTAACTTCTTGTGATAATGATCACTACGGACCAGAGCCTATAGATGTAACAGCCAATTATTCAAATAAACTATCAAACCCCAATCCGAATCTAATTCTTACCTATAATGGTGAAACAATGATCGGAAAATCAGTAGACTTTAGCACTGTAACAGGAGAAACCGCTATTATTAACTTATATGATATTTTACCAGGAGAAAAAGAAGTAAAAATTATGTCTATCCCCCTTTCTGGAGATGGGCAAGGATATTCTTTTTCAGGAAATAGTATGGGAAATGAGACTTTAAGCTCTTTTAGATACGAAGGACGCGTAATAAAAGGACAGTTAACATTAAATATATCCAATATCAAAATGGGCAATGCAGAATTATGGGCAAATACTTATAAACTACCCACAGTTATTAATGGCATCAAAACGATTGTAGTTGGAGACATGTGGGGAGAAGAATATACATGGCAAGATGTTGACGGACAAGTACTAAATGCATCATGCTATTTTTATGCAGACATAGAAGCTTCAGAAAGTGGAGCCACAACTCAAACATGGGGTAGTGCCATTCAAAACATATTAAGTTATATTTTGCCACAAGTTCTACAAGAAATTACTTTAGGAGCGGACGGGAATGTAACGGCTTCTTATTCAAATGAACCATTGACAGGAGTAGACATGGATATCATTTTTGGATTTCTAGAAAATCCATTAACACAGGATATGATTACTCCTAACATTGTTAACCGTAATTATATTCCATCTCCAAAAGGATTTGCTAATTGGTTCCAAAAAGACGGTAAGTTAATATTAAAATTAAACTTAGCTAATATTATTGCCTCAATATCCAGCGGCAATCAATATATGGATGTCAATATAACCAATGCTATCATTGAAGCTATATCCCAAATGGATGCTATGAAAGTGAAAGAATTGCTAACCACGCTCAATCAAAGTCTAAAAAATGAAACACTTGGATTCCTGCTCAATGTCAATGACACTTCTTTCAAAGCTATTTTCAATTGGTTAACTACCGGAATCCCGATGCAAGTTATTTCAAAAGATGGACATACTTTTATTTACTTAGACAAAGAAGGTTTTACTCCCATAGCCAAATTACTACCAGATCTTAGTCCGCTAATAGTCAGTCTGCTTCCAGAAGATATGCAATCACTGGGAGGAATCATCTCTATATTTTTGAACGGTATATCAGACGCTTTTCTATCACCTGAAAAAATAGAATTTGGTTTGGAAATTGTTCCAAATAAATAAAACAAAAAACAATGAAGAAATTATATATCCTAACAATCCTGTTATGCCTTACCGGTTTCGGAAGCATCTTTGCCCAAACCCTGAAAGGACATATATATGATGCCAAGACCAATGAGCCATTGGTCGGAGCCACCGTCACCTACAAACTTCATGGTAATCAGGGAGTAGTATCTAACATTAACGGAGAATATGAAATCAAACTTCCCGAAGGTGGAGTTGACCTTGTATTCAGCTATGTTGGCTATGATGATGTCTTGATGCCCATCGTTATCAACAAGCGTGAAGTAGTCACCAAAGACGTTTACATGAAAGAAAGCACCAAGCTGCTGGAAGAAGTCGTAGTCAGTGCCGGACGCTTTGAACAGAAGTTGAGTGATGTCACTGTCTCCATGGACGTTGTTAAATCCGGAGATATTGCCCGTCAGGCACCCACGGATATTTCTTCCACTCTCCGCACACTTCCCGGTGTAGACATTGTAGACAAACAACCTTCTATGCGCGGAGGTAGCGGATGGACTTACGGAGTAGGTGCACGCAGCCAAATTCTTGTGGACGGAATGAGCACACTGAATCCGAAAACAGGAGAAATCAACTGGAACACTGTTCCTTTAGAGAACGTAGAACAGGTGGAAGTGATTAAAGGAGCATCTTCCGTACTATATGGCTCATCAGCTTTGAATGGTATTATCAATATCCGTACCGCACGTCCGGGACTGACACCGAAAACACGATTCAGCGCCTATATCGGTGTATATGGTGATGCGGAAAACGACGAATACCAATGGAGCGACAAGAGTTTCTGGAAAGATGATAAATATTCTGTTAAACCGATCCTGCGCGGAAGTCTTCTTAGCGGTATACGGAATCCTATTTACGAAGGATTCGACCTCTCCCATTCCCGCCGTATCGGTAATTTCGATGTCAGCGGAGGAATCAATCTTTTCACTGATGAAGGATACCGCCAACAGGGATACAACAAACGTTTCCGTATGGGAGGGAGCCTCACTTATCATCAGCCCGATATGGGAATGAAACTGTTGAACTATGGTTTCAATGTCGATTTCCTTTCCAATCAATACGGCGACTTCTTCATCTGGCGTTCACCAACGGAAGTGTACAAACCGTCTCCTTTCACCAACATGGGACGTGAAGAGAATAATTTCCATATCGATCCGTTCATCAACTATGTGAATCCGGAAAACGGTACGTCACATAAGATTAAAGGACGTTTCTATTACAGCGCCGACAATATCGTACGCCCTACCCAAGGAACTTCCATCACTGATATTCTGGGAAATATGGGAACTGATGCCAAAACGATACAGAATATAGCCGGTGGCGATTACAGTTCACTCTATCCTGCATTGGTAGGTATCGGTTCCGGACTTGTCAACGGTAATCTGGAAGATGCCATGAACGGAGTGTTCACCTCATTAGGCAATATTTTCCCGAATGCAACGACTGCCGATTATTGCGATCTGATCTCCTGGGTAATGGACAACGGAGTGCCGAGTGACTTGGGAGGACTTGCGAACGGACAGTTACCGAGTGATCTGATTCCGTGGTTATCAAATGTTATCAATCCGTCACGAAACACTCCCAAAACACAGACTGATAAGAACTTCGATTACTATCTCGACTACCAGTTCAATAAGAAATGGGAAGGTGGTGCACAAATCACTACCGGAGTAACCCTGGAACATATCCGCTATGACTCCGCTGTAATGGATGAGGTATACAAAAGTGATAATGTAGCTGCTTTCCTTCAGTACGATCAGCGCTTTTGGGATCGTTTGAGTGTGTCTGCCGGTGTACGTGCCGAATATTATCGGGTGAATAATCATCACCGTGAAGCCGAAACCAAAATTTTCGGAACCAAGGTTCCGTTCCGTCCGGTCTTCCGTGCAGGGTTAAATTATCAGCTGGCTGATTACAGTTTTATCCGTGCCAGCTTCGGACAGGGTTACCGTAATCCGTCTATCAATGAAAAATACCTGCGCAAGGATATTGGTGGGGTTGGCGTCTATCCTAATCTGGACATCAAACCGGAGAAAGGATTTAATGCGGAATTAGGAATTAAGCAAGGATATAAGGTCGGCAATTTCCAGGGTTTTGTGGATGTTGCAGGATTCTATACACAGTATAAAGACATGGTTGAATTCCAGTTCGGACTGTTCAACAATGCCAATTACACAATGATTAATAGCATAGGCGATGCATTTCAGATGCTGACAGATGGCAAAGGTTTCGGCATCGGAGCCCAGTTCCACAATGTATCGAAAGCCCAGATTTACGGAGTAGAAATTTCAACGAACGGCGTGTATAATTTCAATAAGAATACGAAGTTGTTCTATAACTTGGGATATGTATACACGGAGCCACGCGATGCTGACTATCAGGAACGTAATGCAGTAGAGGGGCTTTATACCGATCCTCTTCAGATGAAAGAGAAATCGAACACAGGTAAGTACCTTAAATATCGCCCGAAGCACAGTTTTAAAGCTACGGTAGATTTCCAGTGGAAACGTATCAATGTCGGTGCCAATGTAGCATGGAAGAGCAAAATTCTGGCAGTTGACTATCTGATGTTGGACGAACGCGAGAAACAGCAGAAAGACCTGATGGATTATGTACGTGGCATCCTTTTCGGTTATTCAAAAGGAGAGACACTGGCTACTTACTGGAAAAAACATAATACGGACTATGCCACTGTTGACGTGCGCTTCGGAGTAAAAGCCACAAAAGAAGTAGCTTTCCAGTTTATGGTGAATAACCTGTTGAATAAAGAATACAGCAACCGCCCAATGGCAGTTGCCGCTCCACGTACTTTCGTACTGAAAATGGACGTCACTTTCTAACTAACTTTCAAGATTCACAATTACTTAAGAAACGGCTGCTCAATGCAGCCGTTTTCTTTTTTCTCCTCATCTGTCATCATTTATCTATATATTGCGTATCTTTACCCCCCGAAAACGAGAAGAAATAACCGATAAAATGAAAAAACAAATCCTACTTATTGCCATCCTGTTTTGTACGGCCTTTGCACAGGCACAAGAAGTTTTTGTAACTGCTGATTTTGTAAGCAGTTATATTTGGCGCGGTATGGATAGCGGCAATGCAAGTGTGCAGCCTTCACTCGGCCTCAACTGGAAAGGACTGACCGTTTACGCATGGGGTTCTACCGAATTTCGCGAAAAGAACAATGAAATAGATTTATCACTAGAGTACGAATACAAAAACCTGACTCTTTACGCCAATAACTATTTTACCCAGACAGAAGAGGAACCTTTTAAATACTTCAATTACAGTTCGCACTCTACCGGGCACACTTTCGAGGTAGGAGCCGGCTATATGCATAGCGAAAAGTTCCCATTGTCAGTAAGTTGGTACACTACCTTTGCCGGAAACGATTACCGGGAAAACGGGAAACGTGCCTGGTCCAGTTACTGCGAGTTGAGTTACCCGTTCAGCGTGAAGGATGTAAATATGAATATCGAAGCAGGTTTCACTCCTTGGGAAAGTATGTACTCCGACAAATTCAATGTAGTCAATATCGGATTATCTGCAACAAAAGATATTAAAATAACGTCCAATTTCTCTTTACCCATCTTCGGAAAGCTAATAGCCAACCCTTATGAAGAGCAACTTTATTTTGTAGTTGGAATTACATTGTAGATGATTCTTACATTCAATTATTAACTAATAAACACCCCCATGAAAAAACACTTTCTTATCTTCGCAACAGGTCTTTTTCTACTAAGTGCCTGTAATTCGGTAAAAGCACCGGAAGCTATCTTACCCATTCCCGAAGCCAAACAGGTGGAATGGCAAAAAATGGAAACGTATGCGTTTGTACACTTCGGACTTAACACATTCAACGACCGTGAATGGGGATATGGAGACTCCGATCCTAAAACATTCAACCCTACCCGTCTGGACTGTGAGCAATGGGTACAGACATTTGTCAAATCCGGCATGAAAGGAGTGATCCTGACAGCGAAACATCACGATGGATTCTGTCTGTGGCCTACGCAACTGACAGAGTACTGTATCCGCAACACTCCGTACAAAGACGGAAAAGGAGACATTGTCCGCGAACTGTCGGATGCCTGCAAAAAGTATGGCATTAAATTCGCAGTCTATCTCTCGCCCTGGGACAGGCATCAGGCCAATTATGGTTCTCCCGAATATGTAGAATACTTCTATAAACAACTCAACGAACTGCTGAGCAACTACGGTGACGTATTTGAAATCCGGTTTGATGGTGCCAACGGTGGAGACGGCTGGTATGGCGGAGCAAAAGACAGCCGTACAATCGACCGCAAGACTTATTATAACTATCCGCGAGCTTACAAGATGATTGATGAGTTACAGCCACAAGCTGTTATCTTCTCGGATGGAGGTCCGGGCTGTCGTTGGGTAGGCAACGAACACGGATTTGCCGGAGCTACTAACTGGTCTTTTCTTCGTGCAGGAGAAGTTTATCCGGGCTATCCCAAGTATCGTGAACTGCAATATGGTCATGCCGATGGTAACCAATGGGTAGCTGCCGAGTGTGATGTTTCCATCCGTCCGGGATGGTTTTATCATCCGGAAGAAGACGACCGTGTGAAAACAGTAGACGAACTGACTGATTTATATTACCGCAGCGTAGGACATAACGCAACGCTATTATTAAACTTCCCGGTAGACCGTGACGGATTGATTCACCCTACTGACTCTGCCAATGCCGTAAACTTCCACCAGAATGTACAAAAACAACTGGCACACAATCTGCTGGCGGGACTCTCTCCCAAAGCATCGGACGAACGTGGAAGAACATTCTCCGCCAAAGCTGTGACCGACGGTGATTATGATACTTATTGGGCTACCAATGATGATGTCACTTCAGCCACTATCGAATTCGATTTACCTCAGGCAGAGAAGATCAACCGTATGATGTTGCAGGAATATATTCCTCTCGGACAACGTGTCAAATCATTCGTTGTAGAATATAACCAGGCAGGCGAATGGCTCCCAGTAAAGCTCAATGAGGAGACTACCACTATCGGATATAAACGGCTCCTTCGTTTCGAAACAATCACTACGGATAAGATTCGTGTCCGCTTCACGGATTCACGGGCTTGTCTCTGTATTAATAACATTGAAGCATATTATGCAGGAGAGACTTCGGATACATACACAGCGAAAGCTGCAGAACTGAAAAGTTACCCGTTCACTCTTGTTGGAGTAGATGTAGAGGAAGCACAGAAAGGCATGGATAAAAACGACCAGACCACCTGTTTCATCAATGGAAATACACTATTGATTGACTTGGGAGAAGAACGAACGATTACCTCATTCCACTATCTCCCCGACCAAAGTGAATATAATAAAGGGGTGATCGCGGCCTACGAAATATCTGTAGGTACGGACAGTAATGCGGTCAACCAGGTAGTAGCCAAAGATGAATTTTCCAATATAAAGAGCAATCCGATTTTGCAATCGGTTTACTTTACTCCGGTCAAGGCTCGCTACATTCAGTTGAAAGCAACACGGATGATACATGACGGTGAACCGATGGGGTTAGCTGAAATTGGGATACAATAATAGATGATATGGTACAAAAAACAGGAATTATTGTGCAGAAGAAAAACTATACTCTCCGTACCTGGCAAACCGAAGATGTAGCATCATTAGCCCAATATCTCAATAACAAGAATATTTGGGATAACTGTCGTGACGGTCTCCCCTATCCTTATAGTCAGGAAGATGCTAACGTTTTTCTCTCTATGGTACAAGCGAAAGAAAACATTCAAGATTTCTGCATTGAGGTAAACGGAGAAGCAGTTGGAAGTATCGGTTTTGTACCCGCTACGGATGTAGAACGTTTTAGTACAGAAGTAGGCTACTGGATTGGAGAACCTTTCTGGAACCAGGGAATCGTTACTGACGCCCTGAAAGAAGCCATCAACTATTATTTCGAACACACTGATAAGGTACGTGTATTCGCAGTCGTATTTGAGCATAACTCCCCATCCATGCGGGTATTAGAGAAAGTGGGATTCACGAAAGTAGGAATTATGCAAAAGGCTATTTTCAAGAATGATAATTTCACGAATGCACATTATTACGAACTTATCAAATAATCCGGAATTCATCAACAGTCTGCTGGACAATCCGGCAGACTGCCCATAAACGCTTTGTCAACCCTGAATTAAATCTATAAAAACCCTCCTCTTTTGCTCAAAAATCTTAAACCTGTGCATTTTTTACTCGGATTTCTTGTCAGAACCAAGCGTTTGAGTAAATTTGCACGCTGATAGTTAACCGGATAGTTTGGATAGCAAGATATTACTACTTGACTACTGGCTGCTAACTTGTAGAAATACTAATACTAAAATTTATAGCATGAGTTTGAAAATTGTTGTATTGGCAAAACAAGTTCCTGACACACGTAATGTTGGGAAAGATGCCATGAAAGCCGACGGGACGATTAACCGCGCGGCACTTCCCGCTATCTTCAACCCCGAAGACCTGAATGCTCTCGAGCAAGCTCTTCGACTGAAAGATGCTCATCCAGGCTCTACCGTAACCATCCTGACCATGGGACCGGGACGGGCAGCCGACATTATTCGTGAAGGACTTTTCCGTGGCGCAGATAACGGTTACTTGCTGACCGACCGTGCTTTCGCTGGTGCAGATACACTGGCTACGTCTTACGCACTGGCTACTGCCATCCGCAAAATCGGTGATTGCGACATTATCATTGGTGGTCGTCAGGCTATCGACGGTGACACGGCGCAAGTAGGTCCGCAGGTAGCAGAGAAGCTAGGATTGACGCAAATCACATACGCAGAAGAAATTCTGGAAGTGGGCGATGGTAAAATCAAGGTGAAACGTCATATCGACGGTGGTGTAGAAACTGTAGAGGGTCCGCTGCCTATCGTGATTACCGTAAACGGTTCTGCCGCTCCTTGCCGTCCGCGCAATGCGAAACTGGTTCAGAAATACAAACACGCCAAAACAGTTACCGAAAAACAACAAGGTAACCTTGATTATACCGATTTGTATGACAAGCGTGATTATTTGAATCTGGTAGAATGGAGTGTAGCCGACGTAAACGGTGACCTTGCACAATGCGGTCTGTCCGGTTCGCCGACAAAAGTGAAAGCCATCCAGAACATCGTGTTCCAGGCTAAAGAGAGCAAAACCATCAGCGGCAGCGACCGTGACGTGGAAGACCTGATTGTTGAACTATTAGCTAACCACACCATCGGATAATCATGAATAACTTATTTGTATATTGCGAAATAGAAGAAGGTAACGTTGCAGACGTTAGCCTCGAACTTCTGACCAAAGGTCGTTCGTTAGCCAACCAGTTGAACTGTCAGCTCGAAGCTGTAGTTGCCGGAAGCGGCCTCAAAGATATTGAAAAACAAATCCTTCCTTACGGAGTAGATAAACTTCACGTTTTCGACGGTGAAGGCCTTTACCCTTATACATCACTTCCTCACACAGCTATCCTGGTGAACCTCTTCAAAGAAGAGCAACCGCAAATCTGTTTGATGGGTGCTACCGTTATCGGTCGTGACCTCGGTCCGCGCGTTTCTTCTGCTCTGACCAGCGGATTGACTGCCGACTGTACTTCACTTGAAATCGGTGACCACGAAGACAAAAAAGAAGGTAAGACTTATAAGAACCTGTTATATCAAATCCGTCCGGCATTCGGTGGTAACATCGTTGCTACGATTGTGAACCCGGAACACCGCCCGCAGATGGCAACCGTTCGCGAAGGTGTGATGAAGAAAGAAATCCTCTCTCCGACTTATCAGGGAGAAGTAATCCGTCACGACGTGAAAAAGTATGTAGCCGACACGGACTATGTAGTGAAAGTCATCGAACGCCATGTAGAAAAGGCAAAGAACAACCTGAAAGGTTCTCCGATCATCATAGCCGGTGGTTACGGTGTAGGTTCGAAAGAAAACTTCAACCTATTGTTCGACCTCGCTAAAGAACTTCACGCAGAAGTAGGTGCCAGCCGTGCTGCTGTTGACGCTGGTTTCGCAGACCATGATCGTCAGATCGGTCAGACTGGTGTCACGGTTCGTCCAAAACTCTACATCGCTTGCGGTATCTCCGGACAGATTCAGCATATCGCCGGTATGCAGGAAAGTGGTATCATCATCTCCATTAACAACGATCCGGATGCTCCGATCAATACGATTGCCGATTACGTAATCAACGGAAGTATCGAAGAAGTTGTGCCGAAGATGATTAAGTATTATAAACAAAATAGCAAGTAAGGAAAGATGGCTAATTATTATACAGACATACCGGAACTCAAGTTTCACTTGAACAATCCGATGATGAAACGTATTTGCGAACTCAAAGAACGCAATTACAGAGATAAAGATGAATTCGACTACGCTCCGCTGGACTTCGAAGATGCTGTAGACTCTTACGACAAAGTATTGGAGATTACAGGAGAAATCACAGGAGAAATCATTGCTGCTAACGCAGAAGGTGTAGACGAAGAAGGTCCTCACTGTGCTAACGGTCGCGTAGAATATGCTTCCGGAACCAAACAGAACCTAGACGCTATGGTGAAAGCCGGCCTGAACGGTATGACCATGCCACGCAGATTCGGCGGTTTGAACTTCCCGATCACTCCGTACACCATGTGTGCAGAAATCGTGGCTGCTGCCGACGCCGGTTTCGGAAATATCTGGTCTTTGCAGGACTGTATTGAAACACTGTATGAATTCGGTAACGCTGACCAACACAGCCGTTTCATTCCTCGCGTATGCCAAGGTGAAACGATGTCTATGGACTTGACCGAACCGGATGCAGGTTCCGACTTACAGGCAGTTATGCTGAAAGCAACTTATAGCGAAAAAGACGGTTGCTGGTTGCTGAACGGTGTAAAACGTTTTATTACAAACGGTGATGCTAATCTTCACTTGGTATTGGCTCGTTCGGAAGAAGGTACAAGAGACGGTCGTGGTCTTTCTATGTTCATCTATGACAAGAATGAGGGTGGTGTGAACGTACGTCGTATCGAAAACAAACTCGGTATCCACGGTTCTCCTACTTGCGAACTGGTGTACAAGAATGCAAAAGCTGAACTTTGCGGTGACCGCAAACTCGGTTTGATTAAATACGTTATGGCTTTAATGAACGGTGCCCGTCTGGGTATTGCTGCGCAGTCTGTAGGATTGAGCCAAGCTGCTTACAATGAGGGATTGGCTTATGCTAAAGACCGTAAGCAATTCGGTAAAGCAATCATCGAATTCCCGGCAGTATACGATATGCTAGCTATCATGAAAGGTAAGTTGGATGCCGGACGTGCTTTGCTGTATCAAACAGCTCGCTACGTAGACATTTACAAAGCATTGGATGATATTTCCCGCGAACGTAAACTGACTCCGGAAGAACGTCAGGAACAGAAAAAATACGCCAAACTAGCAGACAGCTTTACTCCGCTGGCTAAGGGTATGAACTCTGAATATGCTAACCAGAACGCTTATGACTGTATCCAGATTCACGGTGGTTCAGGATTCATGATGGAATATGCTTGCCAACGCATCTATCGCGACGCACGTATCACCAGCATCTACGAAGGAACTACCCAGTTGCAGACTGTAGCCGCTATCCGTTACGTGACTAATGGTTCTTACATCGCTACTATCCGCGAGTTTGAGGCCATTCCTTGTTCACCGGAAATGGAACCGCTGATGTCTCGCCTGAAGAAGATGGCTGACAAATTTGAAGCAAGTACCAACGCTGTGAAAGAAGTACAGGATCAGGAATTGCTTGACTTCACCGCTCGCAAACTGGTGGAAATGGCTGCTGATATTATCATGTGTCACTTACTAATTCAAGATGCCAGCAAGTCTTCTGAACTGTTCTCCAAATCTGCACACGTATATTTGAACTATGCAGAAGCGGAAGTAGAAAAGCATACAAATTTCATCGAAAACTTCGACAAAGAAGATTTGGCGTTCTACAAAAAGTAACAAATAATCGACTAAATCTGATAAAAGCATCCTTTCTTACGAAATGGATGCTTTTTTTATTTGTCATATTCTATTATTTTCCATTATTATTCTATACATTTGTCAGTGAGATAAGTAATTTTTTAATTGATGAATGTAGATAGAGATAGAAATATGGCACTCAAACCTTCATATAATGACAAACTGTATTTGCCAGGTTTATCAAACACGGAAATCCTTATATTGGCTCTCGAAGCCTCTCAAAAACTTGAGTGGAATATCGAGGAAGTAACTCCGGAAGGAATCCGGTTTGAAGTCCCGTTCAGTATACGCTCCCATGGAGAGGCAATAACCTTTACCATAGAAAAGGGAAGTGACGGGGAAGTATCCGTTCGCAGTCAGTCTTCTTCCGTACAATTTGTTGATTATGGAAAGAACAGAAAAAATATCCAGAAGTTACGGGAAACAATGGAAGAAATAAAAGCCTCACTCACTCCGGAAGAACTAGCCCAAAGGGCCAAAGATTTCGAAGAAGAGTTCAACCGCCCGCTCACAGAAGAAGAAAAAGCCTACATAGAGGAAGAAAAGAAGAGGAACTCTTTCCTGTCTTTCTTCATTCCCCGCAAAGGATTTATAGCAACTCCCATCCTGATAGACATCAATATTCTTGTATTCATTGTAATGATTGCTTCCGGAGTGGGTATTATGTCTCCTTCCACTCTGTCACTACTGAAATGGGGAGCTGACTTCGGACCGCTGACTCTGACCGGTGACTGGTGGCGCACAGTGACTTGCAACTTCATACATATCGGAGCTTTCCATCTCCTGATGAACATGTATGCTTTCATGTATGTAGGACTTCTGTTGGAAGAACTGATAGGAGGACGCCGTATGTTCGTTTCATACCTGCTAACCGGATTATGTTCGGCTGCATTCAGCCTGTATATGCACGGTGAGACAATCAGCACCGGAGCTTCCGGATCTATCTTCGGACTTTACGGTATATTCCTTGCATTCCTCCTCTTTCATCGCATCGCCAAAGAACAACGAAAGGCATTGTTAACCAGCATCCTCATTTTTGTGGGGTATAATCTGGTTTACGGGATGAAAGCCGGCATTGATAATGCCGCCCATATTGGCGGGTTGTTAAGCGGGTTTGTTCTGGGAATTATATATGTGGTCGGCTACAAGTTCGAGAAACCCGATGCACAGCGGACTGTCTCCATCATCGGGGAGCTTGGTATATTCTGTATATTCCTGTTCAGCTTCATGATCCTGTGCAAAAACGTTCCTCCTCTTTACCCGGAGATACGCAAAGAATGGGAAAGCGGCATTGTGGAAGCCTATCTGAATGGTGAACTGGAAGAGGAAAACGAGAACAGTAATCATTCCGCTGTGAATGCTACGGACAATCTTTCCAGCAGGAAAGTTCCGGCATATACGCCTGTCGGCAATGACGATACGTGGCTATCTTATTATGATGCAGCCACCAAATTCAGTTGCCAGTATCCTACCAACTGGATAAAAATAGCAGGAGCAAAAGGAATTATTGATGGTGCGGAACCTCCATTACTCATGCTGGTCAACGGAGGGAATCAATTAACGATTACCGCCCTCACCTACGACACGCAGAAGGAGTTTGAACACATGAAAGAGTTATCACTCACTCTCCCAAGAAATGCACAAGGGGAACCGTCAGAAGATTACCAACTAAGCAATGTCAACATCAACGGACTCCCCATGACAAAGATCACGAATCCCCTGCACATCGGGGCTCCTGATGAACCGGGAGAGGATGTAAAACAAATAGCGTTGCATTACTTTCAAGAGAGCAAGAAACGATCTTTTGCTATTGTCATGCTTGTCTATGACGAAGAAGCTGAAACCGATCTGAATGCCATTACATCAAGTATCCAGATCACCCAATAAAGAGAATATGAGAGTATATATCCAAATCAAACAGTTAGGAAAGCGAAAGTGCAGTATCGAAAAGATTCCTATCGATTTTCCTGTTCCGCCTGTCAATGTACAGGGGTTGATCGAAGCCATCGTCAGTTGGCAAGTCTGCGAATACAATGAACGCTTGCAACAGAGCGAAGTGCTGAAATACCTCACACAGGAAGAAGTGGAAAATAAAACAGCTTCCGGCAAAGTAGGGTTTGCAGTAAACTATAATGGCAAACCTGCCGCAGAAGTCGAAGCCATCACCAATGCTTTGCAATCCTATGAGGACGGAATTTTCCGTATCTTCATGGATGATACGGAAACCGGAGACCTATCCTCTCCCATCCAACTCAAAGAAGAATCTACCATCACCTTCATCCGATTGGCTATGCTGTCGGGAAGACTTTGGTAATCATTTTCTTATAAACACACTTAAAACGAAAATAATCATGAGACTCATTTATAATGACGCATTAAACAAACGGATTGCTCCGTACCTGGAAAGGTTAACGAAAAAGAGAACCAGTTTAGACAAAGAGACAATGACACTGTTGGATGTATTTATGCAATACTTCAACATGGATACCCGGTATGGCACATACAGCGATAAACTAGAGCCTTGCATCATACATATTATTCAGGAAGAGAAGATAAAGAGTGTTGCCAATCTTTTCGACGGAAAGTTGAACAAAGTGCTCCGTTATCTATTGGGAGACGAATATGCCAACCTGTTCCACACCTATCTGAAGCTCAAAGCACGGTGTCCGTACACTCATGGATATTCGCGCCGGTCACAGCGGTCGGCGAATCCCCTTCTGCATTTCAGTCACATCATAGATGCGCTGACGGAATTTCTAAAACTACGTGCCACCGGATTCAGCGAACAAGCCATACTGAACGGAGGAAACACTCCGGAAGAAATAGAGACATACAAGGATGCGATGAACTGCCAAAACTGGATGGCCGCCCAAATAGCAGAAGGCAACCAGACTGTCATTGAATACCTCAACAACGTATTGACCAGCGAGAATAATGCCAACCGCCTCAACCAGGGACATCTCCAGGCTATCGCCGTGAGCGGTTACCGCCCGTTGCTGGAACTGGAAGGGAAGTTACTGCTGGCAGCCAAACTGCAGGAAGGTCTCCGTCAAGCTATCGTGGAAACGATGGACGAAGGATGCCCCGAAAGTTATCTCCATCTGTTCTCGGTGATCTGCGACAACGGCCTGCAACGATTTGCCTCCGTGAAACGCGGCATTGCAGTCTGTACGGGTATTGGAGAACAAGACAGCAGCGAGCGTATCACCAACAAATATGTGGAACTGATCCGCCGTTTTCTGAACGACCGGGAAGAAGCACGCAAAGCCCTCCAAAGCAAAGATACGGTCGAACTTTATCTGGCTCTATGGAGTATCGGATTCTACAATACGGAAGAAATCCAGGCACTTGTTCCGGGAATAATTAAAGACGGTGCCAAATATCAGGTGCAGACCTTACTTTACTTTTTACGCTGTACGCAATACTCCGGCATGAACCACCGCATCAGTAAAGATGCTTTTGAAAAATGGTATAACGAACCGTCGGTAGTGGCGGCTATCCTGCCACTGTATCTGTCCGGACTCTATCTTAGCCGGTACGGAGGACATAAGGACGCCCCGTCGCTCCATGATTATTTTGATAGCAAAGAAGAAGCGATCCGTCATTATGACTATCTGAAGAACGTCTATCAGTCCATCTCTGCCAAAGAGATTTATTCTCCATACGTATTCCCATGGGAAAGTACAGAGCTCACCCGTTCGGAAATCGTTCTCAAGATGGCGTATATCACCTGGATGACCAACGATTCTGCATTAAAAGACGATCTTTGCACCTGTCTGCCTTCTTTGGATACCTATATGCGGGCAGGCTATATCGGCGTCGTATTAAATCCCCCGACCAGCCATTTACAGGAAGAATATGTGCTGCAATCACTGGGCGACCGTTCGCAGGACGTTCGTGACGAAGCCTACAAAGTATTGTCCGAGATGACTTTGTCGCCCGAACAGAATCAGAAAGTAGAAGAGTTGCTGCGCTTCAAATATAGTGAGATGCGTATCAACGCCATCAATCTATTGATGAAACAGCCGAAAGAACAATTGTCCGGCAGTATCCGCCGCTTACTAACAGACAAGGTGGCCGAACGCCGCCTAGCCGGATTGGATATGATGAAGACTATCCACAACATAGAATTTCTGCAAGATACCTATCAGGAACTGATCCCCACCGTCAAAGAAATTCAGAAACCGAACGCGAAAGAAAAAGTGTTGATAGAATCTCTGATTGGAGACGGAACGGAAGAAAACACCGCACAGCACTATACCAAAGATAACGGCTTCGGTCTGTACGACCCGGCTCTTGAAGTCAATCTGCCGGAAATTACCCAGGACAAAGGATTCAACGTTAAAAAAGCATTCGAATTCATCTGCTTTGGAAGGGCCAAACTCGTTTTCAAAAAACTAAGCAAATACATCGAAACCTACAAGAATGAAGAATTCAAAAATGGTTACGGAGAAGCACGTCTGGTAGGTAACAGTGTCCTGATAAACTGGAGCAACTACGGAGGATTGAGCGGACTCGGATTCCCGGAATTGTGGAAAGCCTTCTACGAAGAAGAAATAGGAAGCTACGACAAATTGCTGATGATGAGTTTCATGCTTGCATCGACAGGTACCGCTAAAGACGAAGACGACTCCGACGAGGAAGATGAAGAAGACATCAAGGCAGACCAGAAATCAAGTAATACTTTTGAGCCGCTTGTCAACCGGATGTATGCCGGCATCACTTACCGCGGATTGCAAAAAGACCTCCGCAAGATGCCGTACTATGAACAGATGAGTGACATCATCGAAGCACTGGCATACGAATACAAAGATGAAGCCGTCTATCAACGACTGGCCGTCAATATGCTGCTCCAACTATTGCCTTTGCTAAATACCAAAAACATCTTCCGCCAGTACACCAGTAAGCATGCATGGCTTCGGGACAAACTGGAATACGGAGAAAAACAGGTCGTTTATCCGATACATAACAACAAATTCGTGAACTTCTGGCTCGAAATGCCTCAAAAGCCCATGAATGATGATCTATTTATCCGTTACTTCACAGTGCGCTATCAGCTTTATAAGCTCACCAACTACATGGAGCACACCCCCGAACTAGAGGAAACAGACTCTTATCTTCATGCCACAGACTTCGCCCGTGCCTGGATGATGGGAATCATCCCGACAGAGGAAGTATACCGTGAAATGATGGGACGCATCAGCTCTCCCAGCCAGATCAAAGCAATCACTATGGTATTGAACGACAACGTTCGTTTCAACAAGGAAAAAGAAAGATACGCCGATATCAAAAACATCGACTTCTCCCTCTTCCGTTCCCTCGTCCAAAAGGTGGTAGACCGGATTCTTGAAATTGAATTAAAACGTGGAGACTCCGAGACACAAGTCACCTCCCTTGCAGAAGAACTAAGCTACGTCTATGGAGCTGAAACATTTATCCGTATTCTGCAAGCATTCGGCAAAGATACTTTCATACGTGACAGTTACAACTGGGGCAGCACCAAACGGGGTGTATTGAGCAGTCTGCTCCATGCTTGTCATCCCCTGCCTACGGACACCAGCGAGAATCTGAAGAAACTGGCGAAACAAGCCGAAATCAGCGACGAGCGACTGGTAGAAGCCGCCATGTTCGCCCCACAATGGATTGAACTGACTGAAAAGGCAATAGGCTGGAAAGGACTGACAAGTGCAGCCTATTATTTCCACGCCCACACCAATGAAACGTGTGACGACAAGAAGAAAGCGATTATCGCCCGCTACACCCCCATCGACGTAGATGACCTGCGGGAAGGTGCTTTTGACATCGACTGGTTCAAAGATGCATTTAAGACAATTGGCAAGCAACGCTTCGAAGTGGTCTACAATGCCGCCAAATATATTTCATGCAGCAACAGCCATACCCGTGCCCGTAAGTTTGCCGATGCTACCAACGGTGCAGTGAAGGCGGCAGATATAAAGAAAGAAATAATAGCCAAGCGCAACAAAGACTTATTGATGAGCTACGGCCTCATCCCATTGGGACGGAAGCCGGATAAAGAACTGCTGGATCGTTATCAATACCTGCAAAAGTTCCTGAAAGAGAGCAAGGAATTCGGTGCTCAAAGACAGGAAAGCGAAAAGAAAGCGGTAAACATCGCTCTGCAAAACCTGGCACGCAACTCCGGTTACGGAGACGTTACCCGCCTGACCTGGAGCATGGAAACCGAACTGATTAAAGAACTTCTTCCCTACCTGTCCCCCAAAGAGATAGACGGCGTAGAAGTGTATGTACAAATCAACGAGGAAGGTAAATCGGAGATTAAGCAAATCAAAGACGGCAAAGAGCTCAACAGCATGCCTGCCAAGCTGAAAAAGCATCCGTATATAGAAGAACTGAAAGCAGTACACAAAAAGCTGAAAGACCAGTACACCCGTTCGCGCATCATGCTGGAACAGGCGATGGAAGACTGCACTCATTTTGAAGAAAACGAATTGCGCAAGCTGATGCAGAATCCTGTTATCTGGCCATTACTGAAACATCTCGTCTTCATCTGCAACGGACAGACGGGCTTCTACACCGATGGATTGCTGATTACAGTAAATGCCGTTTGCCTCCCGTTAAAACCGAAAGACGAGTTACGCATCGCGCACCCCACAGACCTGTATACAAGCGGAGACTGGCATGCTTATCAAAAATTCCTGTTCGATAAATCAATCCGCCAACCTTTCAAACAGGTATTCCGCGAACTTTACGTTCCGACTCCGGAAGAAATAGAAGCCACTCAATCCCGCCGCTATGCCGGCAACCAGATCCAACCGCAGAAAACGGTTGCCGTACTGAAAGGCCGTCGCTGGGTAGCCGACTATGAAGACGGTCTCCAAAAGATCTATTACAAAGAGAACATCATCGCCACCATCTATGCGATGGCAGACTGGTTCTCTCCTGCCGACATCGAAGCTCCGACATTAGAATATGTCTGCTTCCACAACCGCAAAGACTACAAGTTAATGAAAATCTCGGAGATTCCTCCTGTCATCTTCTCCGAAGTAATGAGAGACGTAGACCTGGCAGTAAGCGTAGCCCATGCCGGAAGCGTTGACCCGGAAACCAGCCACTCTACCATCGAGATGCGCAGCGTACTGGTGGAACTGACGATGCCGTTGTTTCATTTCAAGAACGTGACAATAAAAGGAAGTTTTGCTCACATCGAAGGTAAACTGGGTAAGTACAATATTCATCTGGGCAGCGGTGTGATCCATCAGGAAGGTGGTGCACAGATAGCCGTTCTTCCGGTACATTCGCAAAATCGCGGACGCCTGTTCCTGCCTTTCGTAGATGAAGATCCGAAGACTGCCGAGATACTGACTAAGATTATCTTCTTTGCAGAAGACGATAAGATAAAAGATCCGAGCATTCTGAACCAAATCAAATAGTAAAGAGATGGCAGAAAATTTAATCATCCACACAGGAAGCAAGGAAGAAAAGTATCGGGAGTTACTTCCGCAACTGCATGCTTTGGTAAGTACGGAAGCAGATCTCATTGCCAATCTTGCCAACATGGCAGCAGCCTTAAAGCAGACTTTCGGTTTCTTCTGGGTAGGCTTTTACCTTGTGAAAGAGGAAGAACTCGTACTGGGTCCGTTTCAAGGCCCCATTGCCTGCACTCGCATCCGCTTTGGCAGAGGAGTTTGCGGAACCGCTTGGAAAGAAGCCCGTACACTGATTGTTCCTGATGTAGAGCAGTTTCCCGGACACATAGCCTGTAGTTCGGACTCGAAATCGGAAATAGTAGTACCGATCCTCAAGCAGGGGAAAGTTGCCGGGGTGCTGGATATCGACAGTGATACATTGGATAGCTTCGACACTATCGACGCACGCTATCTGGAAGAGATTTGCACGTATATTGTATTATAAAATAACGGCATAAACATCCTGAAAAAACGGAGGCTCTGATTGAATGAATCAGAGCCTCCGTTTACTATAAATAGAGCCTCTGTTCGAATCAAACAGAGGCTCTATTTTTTTACCAGTCCATATCTTCTATTTCCCGTTCCCGGTACAGCAAAAGTTGTTTGCGAAGCGAACGCATTTCGTGCCTCATATCTTCCATCCTTTCCAGCAAATGATGAATGGCATCGATACCTTCCATGTTGATGGATAAGTCATAGTACATTCTGCTATAACGTTCCACGTTCGGGAGTTCCGACAAAAGCAGATAATGTTCACCGCCTTCGGTATGCACGTTAATCAAACCGCCCTCTTCCAACATTTCGATGAATGAAGGCTCAATATGACATTTGTGACAGTATTCACTGACAATTATTAATTCGGTCTGCATAGTACTCATTCATTTTAGTTCATACTCTGTAATTGACGGAACAACTCTTTCTGTTTGTCGGTCAAGTTCGTAGGAATCTTGACAGAATAGGTCACAATCAAGTCACCGAATTGTCCTTCCTTCTTATAAACCGGGAATCCTTTACCTTTCAGACGGACTTTCGTACCGTTCTGCGTTTCCGGTTTTATCTTCAGTTTCACTTTACCGTCCAGCGTGTCGACTACTTTCTCGCCTCCCAATACGGCAGAGTAAAGATCTACCTCCACATCTATGTACAGATCGTCGCCCAGGCGTTTGAACACCGGGTCTTCGGCTATAACGAACGTAATGTACAAGTCGCCCGCAGGTCCTCCGTTGACACCTTCGGCTCCGTAGCCTTTCAGTTTAATAACCTGTCCGTCGGCTACACCGGCAGGGATAGTGATACGTACCTGTTTACCATTTACAGTCAATATCTGCTTATGCGTTTGAGCAGCATCACGAAGGGAAAGATGAAGTTCGGCATTAAAGTCCTGTCCGCGGAATCCCGCAGAACCTTGTCCTCTTCCTCCCCGATGTCCGAACATTGATTCGAAGAAATCGGAAAATCCACTAGCGTTGCCACCGGAAAATCCTTCTCCATCGGAACTATACCAATAGGTTCCGTTACCGTCGGAGAAACCCTGACCCGCACCGCCGAATCCGCCGAAACCTCCTGCACCGCCAAAGCCTCCGGCTTGTTGCTGTGCACGTTTCTGCGCTTCGAATTCATCGGCATGCTTCCAATGTTCTCCGTACTCATCATACTTTTTACGTTTCTCGGGGTCACTCAGTACTTCATTGGCTTCGTTGATTTCCTGAAATTTATCCTTTGCACTAGGGTCATTAGGATTCAAATCAGGGTGATATTTCCGGGCCAACTTACGAAAAGCCTTTTTGATATCATCCTGAGAAGCACTTTTGTCTACTCCAAGAATCTTGTAATAATCTATATAGGCCATGTTTTATGAATTTAATCGTTCATACATCATACAGCAAATAACACGCCAATCCCATTTTTGGATGCAAAAATTAACAAGGATTAATACCTAATACTTAATACTTGATATTCCTCTTTTCCAGCATCTGGAAGTCTTGCTTCTTCATGCCCAAATCATCCAACGGACGGGGATCATTGTGATCGTTCAGATAAACCCTCGGTTTCAGGACGTAGTACGAAGCCGTCACAGCCTGAGAATCATCCCGGTAAGGAGTTTCTATTCCGCCTAAAGACAGCATGGTCGGGAAGAAAGAGCTGCTGGAAGAAACATTCTTATCCTTATTTTCAATAGCGGTATTCCAACGTTCGGGATACGTTTCGCGGTAGTCATCGGACATCCAAATCAGGAATGGCACATGAAGCTGATAATAAGAAGGTACGGGAGAAGCGTGGAGGAACAGATGACGGGAATCGTCGAAAATGTCCTCTCCATGATCGGAAGTGTAGAGCATGGCGGCATCTACCTGCTGTTTTTCCAACATACGGATAAGTCGTGACAGAAAATCATCCGTGTAACGAATAGAGTTGTCATAGGCATTCACCAGGTTATCCCGGTATTTTCTCTCTGCTTCCATCGGATAATCGGGCGTAAAGAAAGCATCTTCCGACGGGTAACGTTCGCGATAGTTAAAGTGGGAACCGTAGGTGTGAAGTACGATGAATTGTTTCGTTGCACCTTTCGCCAGTTCCTCCTCCACCAATTTCAGAAGTTCGTCGTCAGAAGGATTATAGGTAGAACTGACCGAATCTTCTTTTATAAAATCATACGTATCGGCTTCCATTCCGAAGAAGTCGATAAATGAATGGTTGTAACGTTGGTTGGAGAAAAAAGCCGTCCGGAATCCTGCCTCTTTGAAAGCGGTGATGATTCCTTTTTGATGGTAGATAGAGTCGTAGTTGCAGGCAGTAGCACCCGACATCAGCATGGGGACACTTTTATGTGTCGTATTCGACTCTGTCAACACTTTTGGGAAAGCAATCAGACCCGTTTGCCGGGATAAGAGCGGGTTCGTTTCACGTTCGTAACCATACAATTGCCAGTTTAGGGCACGAGAGGTTTCTCCTATGACCATTACATATACTTCCCGTTTTCCCTCCGGATGAGTAGGCCGGGCATGGAAAGTAAAGTCTTTGGATGTACGGTGGTAATCCTGTGTCAGAGCTGTTCTTTGAAAGGCAAGACCTACGTTGTAGCATACGTTTAGCGGGTATAAATCAGATTTCAACTCATATCCCGAATCCTGCACATAGGCTCCGACAAGACTAAGGAGGGAGATTCCAAAGACCAGGAAGGCTCTCTTCCGTTCCCTGCGAATGAACTCTACCGTAAGTTTCCGTTTACGTATAATTGAAATCGTCCCTAATATCAGGGCAGGTACATAGAGTATGATTACAGCAATAATGGCAGGTGTGAGATTATCGAGCAGTTCCAATGCCTCACTCGAATTGGTGGTGACCAGATTCAGAAACATATCGACAGCGATAATGGACTGGCCGAATAAATAAAGCAACACGATCTGAAAGGCTCCGAAGAACAGGAACAGGAATAAAATCCACAGCATCTTGCCGCAATTCCTCGACAAAGTCATCAACAGGTAATAGCAACCGAAAGGTAACAACACATTGGCGACTTTTGCCATAAATGGTAAAGGTTCTGTAAAACAGAGTACCATATTAGGTACTATCAAGATAAACAGGAACAGATAAAACAGATGTTCCTGATTTTCCAACCAATTCTTTATATTTTTAAAAAGCTTCATTGATGTTAAAAATAAATCCGGTCTGGTGTTTGCCAAACCCTAAATCCAAACGTACATTTACTCTCTTCTTAAATTCCCAACGATACCCGAAGCCATAATTAGGCAGAATGTGTTTCGGGGTGAACTCGGAAAGTCGTGGAAAAATCGTTCCCGCTCCTACCCATACAGCTACTCCATTCCGTTTCCAGACGTGTTGCCGGAGTTCTATTTGCGCGTCCATTGCTCCCTTGTCCCGATAGCGTCCTTCGTAATATCCGCGCATGGAGTAAGAACTTCCCAATGTTGCCATCAATCCCCAAGGGGTATCGCCATAGGTAAGCAATGTGTGGAATTGCCCTGCCAGCACTCCACCTTTCCATACCGGCTGATAATAACTGGTAGTCAGTTCTGTACTGCTAAACGCATATTTATTGCCGAGAAAAGCCGGACTGAACCGCTGGTCTATCCGCAAATAATAGCCATGATATGCATTTGTCAGGAAATCACGTGAATCGTAAAGGAGGGAAAGTCCCAGGCTGGTATTAGTGGTTCGCGCGGCCATTCCTTCCCATAGTTCCGGTTTCTCAAAGTTCCGTCCGTCGATATAATCGAATACGGCCATCGGGCCGATGTAGAAGTTCTTTGCCAGCCGAAACATAAAATCGACTTTCACCTGTGCCTGAAAACGTTTATAATCGCTTTCGTTATCAGAGTTCGCTCCATTGTCATATCCCCGTCCCCAATACAGACTGGGAAAAGAATAGAAATAGAGATTGTAATTCAAGCGGTATTTATCTTTTGGAAACAGATGATTTCCGCGGACTCCCAACAGATAGAAGCCGACAGTCGACACATCTCCGTAAAGAGAGACATTGGAGGGAGGAAGAAGCGTATCAATCCGATCGGTTCGATATAGTCCGGCTGCCACCAGTCCGAGTCCGAACTTGGTGTCACTGGAATAATGTGGGCCGCCTATCACACTGAAATCAAACTTTTTATTCTTTTTTTCCTTATTGGCGTCATTGAAGTAATCAAGAAACTTTTTAAAGAAACTGCGCTTTGCCGGAATGGAATCTTCCATGGTTGCAGATATAGAATCCTCCGGCAGTTCAATTTTAGTAGAATGCAGCTGTGCGCCCAACGGGGTTTGTGTCAACAACAAAAGCGCGAATATGATTAGCCTGTTCTGTCTAGTATTCATAATCATAAGAAGTAGAAAACTTTGCGGACAAAGTTAGTTTCAAACTTCCTATAAAAACAGATATTCAGGCGCTTTTGTTGTTCCGGATTTCCTTTTTAACGTTTTAAAAGTCTTATAAACTCGTCTACATCTTCTTCTGTCGTATCAAAAGAAGTTACCAGACGGATTTCATTCCTCTCTTCGTTCCAGAAATAAAAGAAATAAGACTCCAGCATGCGGTCGATAACCGGGCGGGGCATGGTGAGGAATAACTGGTTACTTTCGGCTTTTTGAGTGAAAGTTACTTCGGGCAGTTTCTTCAATTCAGTGTAAAGTTTGGCAGCCATTGCATTGGCATGGTTGGCATTCTTCAGCCAGAGGTTATCTGTGAGGTATGCCGTAAACTGGCAAGAGAGGTAACGCATCTTCGAAGCGAGCTGGGCGGATTGCTTACGGATGAAGCGGGCTTCCGGTTGCAGGTCTTTATTAAATACAATCACGCACTCTCCCATCATCAGTCCGTTCTTCGTTCCGCCAAAACTAAGAATATCGACTCCGCAGTCTACTGTCAGTTCCTTTAAGGAAAGATTCAAAGCGGCACAGGCATTGGCTATTCTGGCTCCGTCCATGTGTACATACATACCATTCAGATGGGCAAAGTCAGTCAGACGTTTTAACTCTTCGAGAGTATAGATGGTGCCAAGTTCGGTACATTGGGAGATGTAGAGGGCTCTGGGTTGTGAATGGTGCTGATCGCCGAAACCATGCAGATAAGGTTGCATCAATTCCGGGGTAAGTTTACCGTCAGGAGTGGCAATCGGGTGAATCTGACAACCTGTCATTTTCACAGGAGAGCCGCATTCATCTACATAGATATGAGCCGTTTCCGCACAAAAGATGGAATGATACGGACGGGTCATCAGCTGCAATGCTACCACGTTGCTACCTGTTCCGTTAAATACAAACAAGGGGACACAGTTGGGCGTAAAGGTTTCCTTTATTTTCGCTACGGCTTCTTCTGTCCATTTATCATCGCCATATCCTAAAGAATGGTCTATATTAGCCCGGTTCAATGCTTCCATTACCAACGGATGCACACCGGAATTATTGTCGGAGGCAAAACTTCTCATTGTTTCTTACATTTTAATTCGTGATGCAAAGTAACAGAATTATTTCCGGAAATCCATTGAAAGGAAGAAACATAAAGCAGAAAAAGGATAAAAAAACAAGAATCTCCGAAGTGCTGACTATGCTGTCATTCCTCTGGAGATTCTTCTGTTCTCGTTAAAGCGTCAAACTCTTTCAGCCAATATAAACATTCACACAGAGATATACATAAAGCTCTTCATCGCACTGATCGAACTCTATTTTGCTCTCTCTTGACAACCACCCCAAAGCGGCACCCAGCTCTTTATCTTTCAGCCCGGATTTTCTCTTCAAAAGTCCATAGCTCCACTTCTCATTATTACTAAGCAGTTGCCAAACCTTACCGGCATTCACACCGATTTCATTTCTGTTCATTTTTCTAGAGTAATTAAGAGGTTTAATACATTAGGTTAAGATTTCGCCTATAAAGATAACAAAAGGATATTGCAATTGTTTATACATCTTTACTAAAAAGTTGTTACAGAATTAATTTTAACATAAAAGTGGTGATGTGTCCCGACACAAAGGCGTTATTAGCATATGTTAAATCAGAACTTTTCTTTGCAGCCATCTGTTATTACATAAAAATCAATCCTAAACCAATTACAGCTATGGCAAAAAAAATAGCAGAACAGTTGATAGATACTCTGGTAAAATCCGGAGTTGAACGCATCTACGCCGTAACAGGCGACAGTCTGAATGAAGTAAACGAAGCAGTCAGAAAAAACGATCAAATAAAATGGATACATGTGCGCCACGAAGAAACAGGGGCGTATGCCGCTGCGGCAGAAGCACAACTGACCGGTCGCCCGGGATGCTGCGCGGGAAGTAGCGGGCCGGGACATGTTCATCTGATTAACGGCTTGTATGACGCACACCGGTCCGGCGCACCGGTAATCGCCATCGCTTCTACGATTCCTACCGGAGAGTTCGGTACGGAATATTTTCAGGAGACGAATACCATCAAACTTTTTAACGATTGCAGTTATTATAATGAAGTAGCCACTACTCCCACACAATTTCCACGTATGCTCCAGTCGGCCATACAAACGGCTGTCACCCGCAAAGGGGTGTCCGTTATCGGGCTTCCGGGTGACTTGGCAAAGGCTTCTGCCGTTGCTGTCGACTCGTCGGTTATCAACTATCCTGCCCCACCGGAAGTTTGTCCGTCGGAAGAAGATCTGGCTCAATTAGCTGACATGTTAAACAAACATACGCGTATCACTCTTTTCTGCGGCATCGGTTGCCGGGGAGCTCACGAGGAAGTGATTGCTCTTTCCGAGAAGCTGAATGCTCCGGTGGTATATACTTTCAAAGGAAAGATGGAGGTGCAATATGAAAATCCGTATGAAGTGGGTATGACCGGATTGTTGGGAATGCCGTCGGGCTATTACAGTATGCATGAAGCCGAAGTGCTTCTCATGCTCGGCACCGACTTTCCTTATTCCGCTTTCCTGCCGGATGACATCAAGATAGCACAGATTGATATAAAGCCCGAACGTCTGGGACGTCGTGCAAAGGTGGATATCGGACTTTGCGGTGATGTTAAACTGAGCATCCAAAGTCTATTGCGTATGCTGAATCCGAAGACAGATGATTCGTTCCTGTTGAAACAACTCAAAAGATATGAAGGCGTAAAGAAGGATCTGGCTGCTTACACGGAAGATAAAGGCGACGTAAATAAGATTCATCCCGAATATGTGATGTCCGAAATAGACAAACTAAGTTCGGACGATGCTGTGTTCACAGTAGATACGGGAATGACTTGTGTGTGGGGAGCACGTTATCTGCAAGCGACAGGCAAACGCCACATGCTGGGTTCTTTCAATCATGGTTCTATGGCAAATGCTTTGCCGCAAGCCATCGGTGCCGCACTAGCTTATCCGGATCGCCAGGTAGTGGCGCTTTGCGGAGATGGTGGCTTGTCTATGACTTTAGGAGACTTGGAAACCGTTGTACAATATAAGTTACCAATTAAAATTATCGTATTCAACAACCGTTCATTGGGAATGGTGAAGTTGGAAATGGAAGTGGACGGATTGCCGGACTGGCAGACAAATATGTTGAATCCAGACTTTGCTCAAGTGGCCGAAGCAATGGGAATGACCGGATTTAATGTCAGTGATCCGGAAGAAGTGTTGACTACCTTACTGAATGCATTTGAGTTGGACGGTCCGGTACTTGTTAATATCATGACTGATCCGAACGCACTGGCCATGCCTCCCAAAATTGAATTCGGTCAAATGGTGGGCTTTGCACAATCAATGTATAAGTTGTTAATCAACGGTCGTTCACAAGAAGTAATTGATACGATCAATTCTAACTTTAAGCATATACGGGAGGTATTTTAAGTTATTCTATTTTGAATATTTTCATAACCTCTCTCAAGGTATGACCTACTATTATTGTCAATTTTAATAAGGTAAGTCATACCTTTTTATAGTCTATCTTGAGGTGATAATCATTTTATTTTCTTATGTTTGTAATCATCAAAAAGCAAAAACACATGGAAAAGACCGACTCTTCGCCTTTATCCCGACAAGCGCTGTACGCAGATAAAAAACAATGGAATCAATTCCTTTCTATTTTTTTATTGGCAGTGGGCGTTGGTTTTACAGTGGCAGGAATTATCTTCTTCTTTGCCTACAACTGGGAGGAATTACCCAAATTTGCAAAGTTAGGAATAGTAGAAGTGTTATTAGTAGCTTCTGTCCTGCTCGCTACATTCACGCATTGGAATAAGCTCGTCAAACAAATTCTCCTGACCGAAGCTACATTCCTGATAGGCACGCTTTTCGCTGTCTTCGGACAAATCTACCAAACGGGAGCCGATGCTTACGATCTTTTCCTGGGATGGACTCTCTTCACTATTCTCTGGGCGGTTGCTATCCGTTTCGCTCCGTTATGGCTGACGTTCATCGGATTACTTTGTACTACGATATGGTTGTACAATATACAGATTGCCAGTGCCAACTCCTGGGAAATGACTTTGCTGGCCAATGCAGTAACCTGGATATGTGCCTTAACAACGATCATCACGGAATGGATGAGTGTAAAAGGTCATTTGGACAGAAACAATCGCTGGTTTGTCAGTCTTCTTTCACTGGCTACTATTATACATACCAGTTTTCTGTTAATGATGGCAATCTGCGAAGAGAATGCCATATTGTCTGTTCCTCTCATAAGCACCCTCCTTTTATTCTCTGCGGGACTTTGGTATGGATGGAAAGTAAAAAGCCTGTTCTATCTGGCTATCATTCCGTTTGCTGCGTTAATGATTCTATTGACTACATTCATATCACAAAGCGGTCTTAGGGATGTTCAGATATTCTTCTACGGAGGGGTTATTGTCATCACCGGAACAACTTTACTCATTTACATCATTCTTCATCTAAAAAAGCAATGGTATGGCACAGAAGCATAACCTCACCATTCAAGCCGTATCTATTATCGGAGGAATCCTGACGGCTATTTTCTTTCTGGGATTTCTGGCACTTGCCAGAATCCTCCGCTCCGATATTTCTTGCCTGATTGTAGGAAGTATATTAATTCTCACTACCCTAACAATCAGCCGCATGGTGATTCGGTCTTTTCTGGATGCAATGAACATCACTTTATACATAGCCGGGTGTGTATTGATTGGTTTTGGTATAAATGCCAGCATTAATATCCTCTTCACTACACTTATGGGAATCAGTATTCTCACATTCTTGTTATCAAGAGGGTTTATCCTCCCCTTTCTTTCAGTCATTCTGTTTAATATATCTTTCTTCGGAGAAGCCGCCCATGTCTTTTCTTCGTTTTATCCCTTGCAAATAGCTGTAGTTCCTATCCTTGCACTATTTTTATTTGCCAACATCTTTGAAACTAAGTTGTTTGAATGTATAGGAACAGAGAATTACTTTTCCAAATACAAACCATTTCATTTCGGATTATTCATATCCGGTATCGTCTCACTGGGAGGATTATCAATCAATTATCTGATATCAGAAACAAATAGCTGGCTTGTATCCTGCATACTGTCTGTTTGTATATGGATCGGTATTCTTATAATGGTTCAACGAATCATGCAGGTCATGAAAGTGGATCATCCGGTGAACCAGATTGGTATCTATATTCTTTGTATTGTTATCTGTCTGCCTACCGTGTTTGCTCCTTATTTATCCGGCAGTTTGTTGCTGATTCTAATATGTTTCCATTATGGCTACAAAGCGGAGTGTGCTGCCTCGCTTCTTCTTTTTATCTATGCCGTTTCCAAATACTATTATGATCTGAATTTAAGCCTGCTCACCAAATCCATGACACTTTTCTTCATCGGAATTGCATGTATTACAGCCTGGTATTTCTTCACTCAAAAAAGAACAAGACATGAAAAAGTATAGCCGAATATTGATTATTGCAAACCTGATACTGCTACTGGGATATTTCAACTGGTCGGTTTATAAAAAAGAGCAAACTTTGAAAGACGGACAGTTGATTTTGTTACAGCTAGCTCCCGTCGATCCCCGCTCTCTTATGCAAGGAGACTATATGAGGCTTAGCTACAAAGAAGCTTCATCAGATCTGCTAGACCAACAAACTGCCATACGCGGTTATGCCATACTTCAAATTGACAGTAATCAAGTAGGAAAAATAGTGCGGCTGCAAAACGCTTTAGAGCCTGTAAACGACAATGAGCTAGTCATCAAATATAAAATAGTACGTCACCGGATCTTCCTCGGTGCCGAGTCTTTCTTCTTTGAAGAGGGACAAGATACTCTTTATCAAAAAGCCGTATATGGCGGGCTGAAAGTGGATGGTAAAGGCCAAAGCCTGCTCGTAGGACTGTATGACGAGAACTTCCATTATATTCAATCCGATAAATAAATAATAATGAAAAAGCCCGTACTTTCGCAAGCCCGGGCTTTCTATATTCTCAAAACATCTCCTTAATCTATAGGGAAATAAGGGACTAGCAAATTGGTTTCTAGTGCAAATAAGGAGATGTTATGAAATAAAAAAAAGGGATACCTGTGGGAAATAAGGGAGGTATCCCTTTCTATAAGAAGAACAGAATTGGAAGGATTGACTTTCACAAGCCAAATCCTTCACTCTGTTTCTTCTCGGCGTATTCTTCACACAAGGTGAAGAAGGGTTTTATTATTCTGAATTTGGAGTAGTTTCAACTGTAATACAATCCTTTGCTTATATAAAGCATTAAGAGGTTTGAAGCAACTCTCCAATTTTTCTTCTTATTCTGCCGGAATAGTTACTGTAATTGTATTCTTTCCTTCATAATTCTTAATTGTACCCCACTTAGATGTAGCTTTTACTTCTACAGTATAAGTTACAGCTTCGTAGAAATGGTGAGATTTACCTTCTGCTGTAAAGGTCACCTTTCCTGTAGCATCATCAAGAGACAGATAAGTTGACGCAGCTGCTTCTTTGAATTCAAAAACAGGAGCTGCCAGACCATAGATATCAAGAGGATTAGTAACTGAATTTGCAAATCCATTGCTTCCTGTTCCTGCTACCACAGCACCATCCTTCCACATAGTCTTACCTGCCAAATCATTCCAAGCAAAACCTGTTGAAACATTATATTCTACAGACTTATCAGATAAAGAAAGAGTCGTTGCAGTCGGAGCAACCCAAGTTCCACTAATATCTTTCACTTCAACAATACCTTCAATCGTATCCTCAACTTTACCATTATAGCTAGCTTTAATAGTAAACTTAACTACAGCAGGTACAGTCTTACCACCAACAGTCATCTTACCAGTATAGAGATCTTTATCAAACGTAAACTTAGCCTCGTTTTCATCATAGCTAACGCCAGCAATGCTATTTTCCGTAATGTTAGTAGTAATTACGAAAGTACCACCTTTAGCCAAAACAGCAGCTTTAACAGCATCAAAGTTGGAGAATATAGTAGCAAGCTTAAATTCGGAAGTAATAGCAGTAGCCGCTGTCTCAGAATCTTTTGTCGGAGTAAAGCCTGTACGAGTTTGATCTGAAGACCACATTTCCGACACTCTAGCCAATTTAGCCAAAGTGATAGGCTTAATCTTAACTGGAACATTTACAACAAGCGTATAGCCATCTCCTTCGAACTTAGCTGTTGCGGTATAATCACCAGCAGCTGTATTTTTAGGAATGATTAAAGTCAAGGCATTATTTGCACCATTTTCTAAGCGTATACCTATTGTAGGAAGAAGTTCAACCAAACTCAAACTTTCATAAGCTGATGGGCGGATATTCACAGCCGGATCGTTATAAATGTCAGCAACATTTAGAACTACTCTCTCCTCTGCAGCAACTACTGTTTCATTAGTCCAGTCACGTTCTACCAAAGCATACGCATGTATAAGTTCATCAATAGTACGTGTTACTTTTACAGTTCCTAACTTTTTAGGATTATCAGAACTAGTTTCCAAATAGAAACCTGGAGCCGTTACTTTAGCCATAACATTAGCAGTTTTATCCAAAGAAGCAATCAGACCGGATGTTTTTAGACTAACGCTACCTGCAGTAGAAACTTCAAATAGATTTGCATCTGTTCCAGTCAAGCTATAAGTCGTCGCAAAGATATTCTCTACATTCAGTTCTTCTAATGTTTTTGTAAATGCTGTGCTTCCACTTGCAGTTGTTGTATATGAAACCGTCAAAGTTCCAACTCCTGAATAATCAACCGGTTGGGGAGCATCATAGATAATCTCGCCTGCTTTCTCTGTTACTACCTCATAATAAGCAGTCTTCAGATAATAACTAGACTGTATCACTGCGATATAATCAGAATTAACATTTGTCGGAGTCAATCCTTCTTTACCTTCCGCATCTTTTGTGCTTACAATATTCAAAGATATCGCATGGCTCTTTTCGCTTGAAGTTGTTAATGATACTGTAAGAACACCAGCTTCACAGTTCTTCACTTCTACGGCAAACGGTTCAGCAGCACGAGTCCAGTTACGTTCTTCAGCATTTAACTTGATTTCGTAGTTTTTATTGAAATCCTCCAATGTCATAGCAGCAGAAGCCGGAGAAATACGGAATTGCAATTCTTTTGCATCTGCACTCTTCGCTGCAACAACATAAGAAGATGAGGTTGAAGTTTTCTTAGCATACAAAGTATAGAAATCTACGCTACGATCTATGCTTGTAGGAATATATACTACACTCTGAATCATACCTTTAATAGCAACACCCAGTTTTGCAAGGTCATCTTCTAACGTATCTATACGGCTATTTACAGTCGTCAGTTCTGCTGAAACAATCGCCTTGACTTTTTCACTGAATTCTGCGCTTGCATAAAGACCGGAAAGAGTCGTTTTAAGAGATTTCACCTCTGCAATAACGGCTTCTACACTCTCGAAACCATTTTCTACCGCTTTATCTTCCAATGCTGTTTGATAGTCTTCCAGCGCAGTCAGTTTAGCAAGGATACCAGTTTTATCAGCATTAATAGCAGCATACAATTCTTTAATAACATCTGCTACAGTTGCATCCTCTCCGGCAAGAGCAGCAACTTCCTTCATACTGCCAAAGTCTGCAAGAACCTTTGTTTGAATAGCATCATTTATTGCAGCGGCAATCTCCCCATCTTCTCCCAAAGCTGTGGCAATTTCATCACTGATAAGTCCTGACAGTTTTGCAGATTCAACGTAGTTCTTCAGCTCTTCTTTTGTAGCGAAATTGACTTTTAAACCATCCAATTCCTCTTTAAGGGCTTCCAGCTTTACAATTCTTGCTGTCAAACCATCAATATCAGACTTTTGAAGTTTCTTCAGTGCTTCTAAATCATTCTTAGCTGTTGCCAAGTCTTTTGTCAGCTGGTCGACCGTTGCCTTATCAGCAGTCTTTGACAATTTGTCCTCCAAATCAGTAATTTTCAGACCCAAATCTTTAATTTGAGAATCCTTATTCTCCAATTTTGTCTTTAAATCAGCCAACTGACTTTCCAAGGCACTTTTAGCCGCATTAATGGCAGTTTGCATGTCTCCCACGCTTACAGGATTGTTTGACTTGATCTGGTCAATTTGTTCCTGTACACTTTTTATGTCATCATCATAGTCCTTACAACCTACATAGGTGACAGTAGAAAGCGCCAACGCCCCGAAGAACATCACTTTTACAAATTTTCTTTTCATAACTACTTAAAAATTACATTAATAATATATTATTAAACACTAAGTTTCAATAATAGCACAACCCGTTACTCTGTAGGTAACAGAGAAACCTTTGTGCCTGCTCTTCTGGAGTAGTCGATACTGAAAAATGATACCAAATGTGATGAAATTTTTTTACCCCTGCTTCTGAAAGGCAGTAGAGGGGAAGGAAATCTTTTGCAAAATTTAGAAGTTAACAAAGCCCTAATACAAAGAATCCGCGTGTTTTATTTGTCCTAGTTCTACTTTTGAATGCTTTATTAGAAAAAATGTGTGATTTCGTTTGGTTGTTTTAAGAAATATGCTCATATTTGCACCGATATTCATTCCCGTTACCTACAGAGTAACAGAATAATTTTCAAGCACTTACACCTGTCACTGAACGCTTTACAAAATCGAGAACTTGCTTATTTGCTTCATCAATTTTCTTATTCCTGAAAGGCTTCAGATAAGTTTCAGTGACGGTGATAGACGAATGTCCCATCGCTTCGGAAATAATACCCGGATGGATTTCACAATAATAAGCCGTCGTAGCCCAGGTATGACGGGCAGTGTATGAACTAAGTTTATCTCCCAATCCGAGCAATTCACCCAATAACATCAGCTGTTGGTTAAAACTACGTAATGCAAGCTGATATTCGCGATAGGCTTCTTTAGTTCCTTCCCGACTTCTCAACAATGGAAATAAATAAGGAGAAGAAGAATCACGATTCATGTATTTCTTTACCAAAGCCATTGCTTCCGGAGTCAATGTCACCGACAATGGTCGCCCGGTTTTACGTCTGCGATACGTTATTACATTACCGCGCAAATCACTCTTACGCAAATAAGCAAGATCGACAAACGGCATACCACGAAGCGAAAACATCAGGATGAATAGCTCCTGCGCCTGATATACCGCTAATGGTACACCCGATGCACGAGATAATTTAGTAAACACCTTCTTCATATCGTCATCACCCAACGCACGTTTATGGTCAGCCCGCGTTCCGGTATAAACAGAACGAAATAAATGAGGAACATAAGGAGCCTTCTGAAGATCGACCGCACGATTGTAAACCGCACGAAAGGTCCGTAAATAGGTGGAAACGGTGTTCCAACTACATCCACGACTGCGAAGATATACTTCGAACCCTTTCAACCACTCCGAAGTCACCTCACTAAAAACAAAATCATTTTTCCCACGATAAGCAATGATGGCATTCAGACTACTACGATAGACATGTGCAGTCCCAAAGTTTCCCTCCATCTGTAACCCAGTGGCTACCTGCTTCATAAATGCTAGTACTTTCAACATCTCATAATTTATTAATAATTTAGACGATAAATATACGAGTATTATCCCATCAATGGAAATACCCCGCATGAACAAACAAAGGAAATAGCTAAGATGTTCCAAAGACAAAAGAGCACGAAAAGCCCGGACTTTCACAAGCCCGGGCTTTCTATACTCTCAAAACATCTCCTTAATCTATAGGGAAATAAGGGACTAGCAAATTGGTTCTAGTGCAAATAAGAAGATGTAATGAGACAAAAAAAGGGATACCTGTGGGAAATAAGGGAGGTATCCCTTCCAAGAGACAAACATTTGAGAAAACATACTTTCACAAGCATAATTTTCAGTCTATCTCTTAGCATATTTCTTTTTAAAGGATTTATTATCCTATATTACAACTTGTAAAGAGAAGGCATCTTAAGTCTAAGAAGAATTAGGATGCCCTCAATTACAAATCCTTTAATCCTGATTACTTATTTACTTTTACGTAGATTGATACAGATTTAGTTCTGCCCCACTTATCAAGAATATTAACATTTACTTTACAAGTAGGAGGAGTTAGGATTACGGCACCCTCCTTCTTAGATATAACAACTTTCTTTGGATCATCAGTAAGATTACCATCGTTCTTCGCCAAATAAGTTGTAGCGTCATCATCTGCTAATACAACTGAAACAGACTCTATTCTGTTATCGCTGAATTCATAGGAATTACCACGAGCATCTATTCTCTTGAAATCTTTAGCTGATATTTCTACAGTATTTCCTTCGATTATGAACGGATTTGCTTCTGTTCCTATAATTTTCTTATCTACTTCTTTGGTATATTCGAAAGTACCTTCAAAGATTTCTGATAGTATTGTCAAATTGAATCTATCAGTAATAGCTTTCAAACGAGAATTTCCGAATGGTGCATAAGACACAGTAATATAACGACCAGTATAAGCACCACCCCAATTTTCATCAGTTGCTGGCTTAGAAACATAAGGGAAAACTTTAATTTTTGAATTCTTTGTTGGTTGTGGGAGAGTCTCATCCAACCATGCAGGAGCAAACTGCTTTTTACCACTTACCACTCTAGAAGGTTTCTCTTCAGTGAATGTAATAGTATTCTGTTTATCCGCTGATATAGAACCTTCTTTATATAGGGTGTAAAGATCGAAGCCAATCTTTGTATCAGCAGTAGCAGCAAGAACTGCAGTAGTCGGTACTGTACCATAAGCCTTGGCATTATCACCATCAAAGTAAGCAGTTGCACGTTTAAATGTGAACAATTTATCATTCTGCTGATCTACAGTAATCTTGAATGTAGTTTCATACAAAAAGTCATTACCCAAACCTGCTTGGGAATCCTTATTTTTGAATTTAACTGTAGCAGTATGAGATACGGCAGCCACATTTTCTTCGTCAAATGTAGCTTGGATTACAAATTTAGTAATTTTAGCTATATCAGCTTCACTTGTTCCTGATACAGGCTTTCCGTCTTTATCCAGACCTACCAATTTTAACTGAATACTACCATCCATATAAGACTGAACCACCTTTCCATTGATCATTGCCTTATCATCAGTATAAGCAATAGTCGCAACTATTGGGTCTGACAGTTTAATTTGTCCTTTAATCTCATCTACTGAAGGACCTACTATTTCAGAAGTAGCTGTCTTATTGCTAGCATCTACGACCCAAGTCATATCTTTGATTTCAGCTTTCTTAGACACATAAGTAAACGTCAATTCAACTTCAGGATCTTGAGTACTTCCATCAACAAGAAGACAGTGAATCTTAACTTTCACCTGACCCTCCTTATTTGCTAGAATTGTATTCTTCTCTTTATCAAATTTTGCATCAGCTTTTTTAGCTTCTTCATCAGTTACCTCATAATAATAAGCTACCACCTTATCCAATTCACTACCAAACAATTCATCCAAATTATAGGTAGTTTGGTAAGGCATAGGTTCAGGAGCAGTAAAATTAACATCCGGTATATTTTGGCTGCTAGCCTTAATTTTCACACCATACTGGGAAATGATTTCATTACCCCATGCATCTTTTGTTGTAAGCGCATAAGCAGTTTCAGCACTTTCCAAAGCTGTCAATTCGTCCTTAGTCAATCCGTCTACAAACTTCAGAGTCAAATCGTATACACCTTTATTTGCTGTAGGCTCTTTTTCCGGATCCGCTGCACGAGTCAAAGCATCTATACTAAAATTATCTGCTATATTTGCAACAGCAAAATTAGTATTACCCTTAGAGTCCGTCAAGCCTATTTCATAAGCTTGAATATCTGCTGCTTTCAAGTTTACAGGATTAATCAATGCATGAATCTTGCTGCCACCTCTAGCAACAAGCAAATCCCCTTTCTTCTTGAAAGTTTTGTTTCCATTAAACACAATATCTTTGCCAGCTATGCTATAATATAAAGTAGTTTCAGCCTCTGTAGAACCAACATCAACAGAACCATCGCCTTTTATACCAAGCACACTCATACTAGTGATACGAGCCGATTTCGGCATAGAAACCGTTTCCCATTCTTTAGTCTCCTTATTGAAAATATTCAATATCCAAACCAATGGATTACTAGCATCAGCAGCTACATAAATATCAGTAGCAGCTTTAATTTTTGTCTCTACAGTTTTTTTAGTTTCAGCATCCCAAACCATCCAGAATCCATTTTCTGAAATTTGAGGTGCATATCCGTCTTCTCCTTTACCACCCGGAGATCCTGCAGCGCCCGGTTTGCCATCAGCACCTTTCTTTCCTTCTGCACAAATACCAAGATCATTATCATTGACAATCCAGTTCTTTGTTACCGGATCAATCTTAATAGTCGTTGGTGTAGCATCCTTACCGCTTGTAATAGAATAACTTTTATTATCATTAAAAGTTATCTTAAATCCATCGGTAATTTGTTCAACATTGGTAACCCATTTACCTTCTTTCACAAAATTCTGCAACTCGGCTATACTAGCTTTGTTTGCGTCAATCTGTGTTTGCAGATTGTCGATGTCATCATCGTAGTCCTTACAACCTACATAGGTGACAGTAGAAAGTGCCAACGCCCCGAAGAACATCACTTTTACAAATTTTCTTTTCATAACTACTTAAAAATTACATTAATAATATATTATTAAACACTAAGTTTCAATAATAGACTGCCCGTTACTTTGTAGGTAACGGAGAAACCTTTGCGCCTGCTCTTCGGGAGTAGTCAATACTGAAAAATAATACGATATGCAATGAAACTTTTTTACCCCTGCTTCTGAAAGGCAGTAGAGGGAAGGAGATCTTTTGCAAAAATTTAGAAGTTAACAAAGCCCTAATACAAAGAATCCGCGTGTTTTATTTGGTTAATTCCTGTTTTGAGTAGTTTATTAGAAAAAATGTATGATTTCGTTTGGTTGTTTTAAGAAATATGCTCATATTTGCACCGATATTCATTCCCGTTACCTACAAAGTAACAGAATAATTTTCAAGCGCTTACACCTACAACAGAGCGTTTCACGAAGTCAAGAACTTGTTTATTTGCTTCATCAATTTTCTTACTTCGGAAAGGTTTCAGATAGGTTTCAGTGACGGTGATAGACGAATGTCCCATCGCTTCGGAGATAATGCCCGGATGGATTTCACAATAATAAGCTGTCGTAGCCCAGGTATGGCGGGCGGTGTACGAGCTCAACTTATCGGATAATCCCAATAATTCACCTAGCAACATCAACTGTTGGTTAAAGCTGCGCAATGCCAACTGATATTCGCGATACGCCTCTTTGGTTCCTTCACGGCTTTTCAACAATGGAAACAAATAAGGAGAAGAAGGATCACGATTCATATACTTCTTCACCAGGATCATCGCTTCGGGAGTCAATGTCACTGACAATGGCCGTCCTGTCTTACGTCTGCGATACGTTATTACGTTATCACGCAAATCACTCTTACGCAAATAAGCGAGATCCACAAATGGCATACCACGAAGCGAAAACATCAGAATAAATAACTCTTGCGCCTGATATACCGCTAATGGCACACCGGACGTACGAGACAATTTTGCAAATACCTTTTTCATATCTTCATCGCCCAATGCACGTTTATGGTCGGCACGAGTACCGGTATAAACAGAACGGAACAGATGAGGTACATAAGAAGCTTTCCGAAGATCAACGGCACGATTGTAAACCGCACGAAACGTGCGCAAATAAGTGGAAACGGTGTTCCAACTGCAACCACGACTGCGAAGATATACTTCAAATCCCTTTAACCACTCCGGACTCACTTCATCAAAGGTGAAGTCCACTTTCCCACTATAAGCAATGATGGCATTCAGACTGCTACGATAGACGTGCGCAGTACCGAAGTTTCCCTCCACCTGTAGCCCGTTAGCTACCTGCTTCATAAATGTTAATACTTTCAACATCTCACTTTTATTAATAAATTTGATTCTAAATATACGAAGTATTCTCATTACTAAGAATACGTTGACCAAACAAAATATAAAGCAAGGATGTTTTGAAAAGATCAATTTGCAGAATAGATTGATAATAAAAAGAACGAGGGTACCCTTTTCGGACACCCTCGTTTTCATATTCATTCAGCGAAAGCCGGAATTACATCATTCCGCCCATGCCTCCCATTCCGGGAGCGCCCATCGGCATTTCTGGCTTATCTTCCTTCTTTTCTACAATTACACATTCAGTAGTCAGGAACATACCAGCGATAGAAGCTGCATTTTCCAAAGCTACACGAGCAACCTTAGCAGGATCTACTACACCGGCAGCGTGCAAGTTTTCGTAAACATCCGTGCGGGCATTGTAACCGAAATCACCTTTACCTTCACGTACTTTCTGAACAACTACTGCACCTTCTTTACCAGCGTTAGCAACAATCTCGCGAAGCGGTTCTTCGATGGCGCGTTTGATGATACCAATACCAGTTGTTTCATCGGCATTATCCCCCTTCATTCCTTCCAAAGAATCAATAGCACGGATATAAGCTACACCACCACCCGGGATGATACCTTCTTCGATAGCAGCACGAGTTGCACGCAAAGCATCGTCCACACGGTCTTTCTTTTCTTTCATTTCTACTTCAGAAGCAGCACCTACATAGAGAACAGCTACACCACCTGACAATTTAGCCAGACGTTCCTGCAATTTCTCACGGTCATAGTCAGACTTAGTTGCTACAATTTGTGCTTTGATCTGTTCGCAACGTTCCTTGATGCTGTCTTTGTTACCTGCACCGTTTACAACAGTTGTATAGTCTTTAGTAACTGTAACTTTGTCAGCAGTACCCAACATTTCGATGGTAGCCTGTTCCAGTTTCAAACCTTTTTCTTCGCTGATAACAACACCACCTGTCAGGATAGCGATATCTTCCAGCATTTCTTTACGACGGTCACCGAAGCCCGGAGCTTTCACAGCACAGATCTTCAATTGAGAACGCAGACGGTTTACTACCAATGTAGTCAACGCTTCGCTATCTACATCTTCTGCAATTACCAACAGAGGACGACCAGTCTGTACAGCAGGTTCGAGGATAGGCAAGAAATCTTTCAGGTTAGAAATCTTCTTGTCATAGATCAGGATGTAAGGTTTCTCCATCTCACATTCCATCTTTTCCGTATTTGTCACGAAGTAAGCAGACAAATAACCACGGTCGAACTGCATACCTTCTACTACACCGATAGTAGTGTCTGTTCCTTTTGCTTCTTCGATAGTAATCACACCGTCTTTAGAAACTTTACGCATAGCGTCAGCAATCAATTTACCGATTACCGGATCATTGTTTGCAGATACAGTGGCAACCTGTTCAATCTTGTCATAGTTGTCACCTACAGTTTCAGCCTGATCCCTGATTGATTCTACCACTTTGGCAACGGCCTTGTCGATACCACGTTTGATATCCATCGGGCTAGCACCGGCAGTTACGTTCTTCAAACCTTCAGCTACGATAGCTTGTGCAAGAACGGTTGCAGTAGTTGTACCGTCACCGGCATCGTCACCTGTCTTAGAAGCAACTTCTTTTACCAACTGTGCACCAGTGTTCTGGTAAGCATCTGCCAATTCGATTTCTTTTGCTACTGTCACACCGTCTTTTGTGATGTGCGGAGCACCGAATTTCTTCTCAATGATAACGTTACGTCCTTTCGGGCCCAGAGTTACTTTTACTGCATTTGCCAAAGCATCGACACCTTTTTTCAATTGGTCACGGGCATCGATATTGAATAATATTTCTTTTGCCATCTCTTTATTTACTATTTAAAGATTTACTATTTACTATTATTAATTAACCCAAAACAGCGAGAACATCGCTCTGACGCATAATCAGATATTTAGTACCTTCAACGTCAAGTTCTGTTCCGGCATATTTACCATAAAGAACTGTATCGCCTACTTTCAATACCATTTCTTCGTCTTTCGTACCGTGACCTATTGCCACAACTTCACCCTTCAAAGGTTTTTCTTTTGCTGTATCAGGGATAATGATACCACCAATTGTTTTTTCTTCTGCAGGTGCAGGGAGGATAAGCACTCTGTCTGCTAATGGTTTAATGTTCATAGTTACTTGTTATATTTTAGTTATACATTTAATAGTAGATGTTACCCGCCATTTTTCAGGCGGAACGCTAAAGTTATTGCGAAAAGCGTGCCAAAGTAAATAAATGATTCTTTGTCAGAAATAGACTGACAAAATGACTGACAACTTGCATTGTATGGCAAAAAAGTATATTTGTCACCTACTTTTTAAACAAAACAAAAGGATTATTCCTTATAATGACGTATATTCGTAAACGAACCATCAAATGCACTGTATAAATAATATGAATGGAATAGCATCCGGCCTCATCATCGCCTCTTGCGTCTTCTACTCCTGCACTTCGCGTACAGGAGAGATTTCTCCTGTACACGAACAACAAACAGACTCGCTGTCACAGGATACAATAGTTCAACCCGAGGTTAAACCTGTTAATAAAAAACTCACGGCAGAGCAGATAGAAATCTCCAAAGATTTATTGTATGACCAATACACATTGGAAGATACCTATCCTTATAAAGACACTACCCGGCAGTTTCAGTGGGATAAAATCAAAGAACGGCTGGCATTACTCGAAAATATACAGTTGCAGCCTTCCACCTGGGCCATTCTCCAGAATTACAAAAACAGAAATGGAGAAGCACCACTTGTGAGAAGTTTCAAAAGAAACGCTTACGGACGAGTGGCAGATACTCTTGGCATAGAACGTTACCAATCCGTTCCGCTTTATCTATTGACTGACACATTAGTACCCGAACGTTACGGACAGGATGGGGAATTAACCCGTTTTATCGAAGATGGAGAGAAATTCATAAAAGCAGAGCCAATGTTTACCGGAGATGAATGGATGATTCCTAAAAAATATGTCAAAGTAATCGGAGATACGATTGTTTTTAACAAAGCTGTTTTCGTAGACCGCCACAATCAGAATATCGCTTCTCTTGAACGTAGCGGAAAAGGGCAATGGGTGGTTCGCAGTATGAATCCTTCCACTACGGGACGTCATCTGCCCCCGTATGCACAGGAAACTCCTTCAGGAATGTTTGTTTTACAAGAAAAGAAAGTGAAAATGGTATTTCTAAAAGACGGCTCGAAAGAAACGGGAGGTTATGCTCCTTATGCGAGTCGTTTCACGGACGGGGCCTATATTCACGGAGTACCGGTCAATGCTCCCCGCAAGACGCAGATAGAATATAGTCCGTCGTTGGGAACTACTCCACGCTCACACATGTGCGTGCGGAATGCAACTTCCCATGCCAAGTTTATCTATGACTGGGCCCCCGTAAATGAAACTATTATTTTTGTATTGGAATAACCGTTGAACAAATCAGCATCGCCATTCCCTGATTCTTATTATCTATCTTATGAAATATGGTTAGAAAACATATTCTCTATAAGGAGGAAACTTACTTTCTTCCTTGGGAAAAGTTGCTTTTCCCTTATCCCAAACTATAACTGCAAGTTCCGGTTATAAAACTGCAACTTTCAGTTATGTAATCAAAAGTTTCAGTTATATAATCAGAACTTGTGGTTATAGTTTATCTTATACTCTAAACAAGTTTTCTCCCTATGCAAAAGAAGTTGGCATAGGATGAAAAGAAACTTACCTATACGTACTTGAGAGAGAAAACAAAGAGGTCCGAACTCTTCAGTCCAGACCTCCAATTATAAAAAGGGATTTCTTTATCCCAGATGATCTCTTATCAATCAAATATCTTCTTTCTTTTATTTTCTCCGGTTTCACTCAACCCATACTTTGCCCTCGTTATATTCTGAATTATCTCTCTCTGTACACTTTCCAATGCACTTATTTCTTTTTGTAATAACTCCAAGGCAGAACCTTTCTGCAATAAATAAGACCGTTCAGTATATTTTATATAAGAAGTCGGAATCTCCTGCTTCTTTTCTTTATAATAGGCAATCGCATATCGCAAAGCTTCCGATCTATATTTGCAGACAGCCTTTCGTTCGGCATAGTACAAATCTTTATAAGCATTCTCTTCACTTCTCAACTTTTTCCAGAATGCAGAAAAGGCTGTTGATACAGCATCTTTCTCTTCCTTGGTTACCGCTTCTTTTTGCTTCTTCACCAGATCTTTATATTCTTTGTATGTATTTAAAAACTTATCCAGTTCCTCTTTATTGGCTTTATGTTCCAGACGATAAGTCTCCAAAGAAGCAGGACGCTCATATTCGACAACCTGTTGCAGATAAGGCAAATCATTCCAACTTATATATTTATTGTTTGCTTCACAATAATCTGCGTAAGCAGCTGCAAGCTGCCAACTATATTCTTTTGTCTTTTGACTCAATTCCTCGTTGATGGCGGACAAGTTCTTTTCCATCTCTTTCAAGTCCTGTGCTAATACCGCTTGCATACTTCCCCATCCGGAGAGAAACAAACAAAGCATACTCCATAAAACTGTTTTCATAATAAGATGATTTAAATTTTCTCCAAAGTTATTGTTTCTCTACAGAATTCCAAACACAATTACAGATTTGCGATATATTTCCATAATGGAGCAGCATTCAGCGCTTGCATAATTTCGTTCTTATCGAGCAGACTTCTCACCTCTTCCAATGTGAGCAGATGGACGGTGATATCTTCAGTAGCTTCCAGATGCTGATGGTCTATCAGTTCCACGTCTGTGGCAAGAAAACAGTAAGTCAGATTGGTATGAGTGCTCGGATTAGCGGAAATCACCATATACTCTTGCCAGTTTCCTTTTCCGTAGCCTGTTTCCTCCCACAATTCACGCTGGGCGGACACTAACGGTGAAGCGTCTTCCTTCTCACAGACACCGGCACAAAGTTCATAACAAGTTCGTTCAATTCCCGGACGGTACTGACGGACAAAAACAAATTTACCATCTTTTGTAATGGCAATCGTATTTACCCAGTCGGGATACTCAAGAATATAATATTCGGGGATATGGTTACCGTTGGGAAGCAACATATCTTCGCAACGCACAGTCAGCCATGGACGGCGAAATAGATATTTGCTACTTACCGTTTTCCAGGCTTTATTCTTCTCTTCCATAAGATTTGTTTTTCTCCCGGCAAAAATACGAATTCCTCCGGATTATCCTACCTTTCGGTTGCTTGTTTTTATTCGTCTGTGTCGATACAAGTGATCTCTATCCCTTGTATCTGCTCCAGATATTTTTTGGTAGAGCTTACCAAAGAACTTCCCATGTAGAATAAAAACAGCAGACTGATAATAACCATCAATGCGCCAATCATGGCAAAACGACTACGTTGTTCGAAAATACTGCTATTCATAACTCTGCCTCCTCTTAGTTTTTTTGTCCACTACAAAGATAACACGCGAGGGCTACAAAAAAGTTACAAGAATGTTTCAAAAAACTTAAATATTGAAATTCTGTTCGTATCTTTGCACCAACTAACTAACAACCTCTTTATTACAATATGGCATTTACGAATAATATTATGATTGTCCGGCATAAATTGCTGGCAGACCTCGTTAAACTCTGGAAAAACGACGAATTAGTGGAAAAGATAGACCGGCTCCCGATTGAGTTGAGTCCACGCAAATCAAAACCCCTAGGACGGTGTTGCGTACATAAAGAACGCGCAGTGTGGAGGTACAAGACTTTTCCTCTGATGGGACTGGATATGACAGACGAACACGACGAAGTTACCCCGCTTTCCGAATATGCACGATTGGCATTGAGCCGCCCCGAACCGGACAAGGAAAATATCATGTGCGTCATCGACGAGGCCTGTTCTTCCTGTGTACAGATCAATTATGAAATAACCAACCTTTGTCGCGGATGCGTGGCTCGTAGCTGTTACATGAATTGCCCCAAAGATGCGATACGTTTCAAGAAAAACGGTCAGGCAATGATTGACCATGACACATGTGTCAGTTGTGGTATTTGTCACAAGAGTTGTCCTTATCACGCTATCGTATATATTCCCGTGCCTTGTGAAGAGGCTTGCCCGGTAAAAGCTATCAGCAAAGATGAACACGGCATAGAACACATTGATGAGAGCAAGTGTATCTACTGCGGAAAATGCATGAATGCATGTCCGTTCGGTGCTATCTTCGAAATCTCGCAAACATTCGATGTATTGCAACGCATCCGTAAAGGAGAAAAGATGGTTGCCATCGTTGCTCCGTCTATTCTGGGACAGTTTAAGACTTCTATCGGACAGGTGTACGGTGCTTTCAAAGAAATAGGATTTACGGATGTGATCGAAGTGGCCGAAGGTGCTATGGCAACCACCAGCAATGAAGCACACGAGTTACTGGAGAAATTGGAAGAGGGACAGAAGTTTATGACTACTTCCTGTTGCCCTTCTTATATCGAACTGGTTGAGAAACATATTCCGGATATGAAACCATACGTTTCTACCACCGGATCACCGATGTACTACGCCGCACGGATTGCCAAAGAGAAGCATCCGGATGCTAAGGTTGTGTTTGTCGGCCCTTGTGTGGCTAAACGCAAAGAAGTACGTCGCGACGAAGCAGTGGATTATATTCTGACGTTTGAAGAAATCGGTTCGATTCTCGACGGACTGGGTATTGAACTGGAACAGGTACAGGAGTTCTCTGTATTACATACGTCTGTTCGCGAAGCACATGGATTTGCACAGGCAGGTGGTGTGATGGGAGCTGTCAAAGCTTATCTGAAAGAGGAAGCGGATAAAATCAATGCAATACAAGTGTCGGACATCAATAAAAAGAATATCGCTCTGTTGCGTGCCTGCGCCAAGACAGGAAAGGCTGCGGGGCAGTTTATTGAAGTAATGGCATGCGAAGGTGGATGTATCACCGGACCAAGTACGCATAATGATATTGTTTCGGGACGTCGCCAATTGGCACAAGAGCTGCTCAAACGAAAAGAGAGCTATGAAACAATGGATCGATAAACTACGGCAGGAAAGAACACTTAGCCCGGAAGAGCTCCGGCAACTGTTGACCGGATGTGACGCAGAAACCCTGCGTTACATCAATAAACAGGCGCAGGAAGTTGCTCTCCGCCACTTCGGAAATAAGATTTATATCCGTGGACTGATTGAAGTCAGCAATTGCTGCCGGAACAACTGTTATTACTGTGGTATCCGAAAAGGAAATCCCAATATCGAACGTTACCGATTGAACCTGGAAAGTATACTGGATTGTTGCCGGCAAGGATATAAATTAGGTTTCCGCACTTTCGTGCTGCAAGGAGGAGAAGATCCCGCACTAACAGACGATCGGATAGAAATGACTGTTGCCCGTATCAGGCAGAATTATCCGGATTGTGCCATTACACTGTCGCTCGGAGAAAAGTCGCGTGATGCATACGAACGTTTCTTCCGTGCCGGAGCCAACCGTTATCTGTTACGTCACGAAACATATAATGAGTCGCATTACCGGCAACTGCATCCGGCAGAAATGTCCGGCAAACAGCGCCTGCAATGTTTAGCGGATTTAAAAGACATCGGCTATCAGACAGGAACCGGAATTATGGTCGGCAGCCCAGGGCAAACAGTAGAACATATCATCGAGGATATCTTGTTCATTGAAAAGCTACAGCCGGAAATGATTGGCATCGGTCCTTTCCTACCCCATCATGATACGCCTTTTGCCCAATATCCCAGCGGAACGGTGGAACGGACGATTCTTCTATTATCGATCTTCCGTTTGATGCATCCATCCGCATTGATTCCGGCAACAACGGCTCTCGCCACTCTTATTCCTGATGGTAGGGAGCGGGGTATATTGGCAGGTGCAAATGTGGTTATGCCCAACCTGTCTCCCCGGGAGGAACGGAGAAAATATGAATTATACAATGACAAAGCTTCACTCGGAGCAGAATCCGCCGAAGGACTGGCTACCTTACAAAAGCAGTTGAATACCATCGGTTATGAGATATCTACCGAAAGAGGCGACTTTAAGTGCACCACAGATTACACGGATTCACACAGATTTATTTCAAATTAAATTTTAATCTGTGTGAATCCGTGTAATCTGTGGTGAAAAAACAAAGAATATTATGATATACCAAAAAGATTCATCCAAAGCAGAAGAGTTTATCCATCACGAAGAAATTTTGGATACGCTGGAATATGCACAGAACAATAAGGATAATCGTGTCCTGATTGAACAACTGATTGAAAAGGCAGCGTTGTGCAAGGGACTGACACACCGGGAAGCGGCTATTCTGCTGGAGTGTAACCAACCTGACCTGATAGAACGTATCTTTCATCTCGCTAAAGAAATCAAACAGAAGTTTTACGGCAACCGTATCGTCATGTTCGCACCGCTTTATTTATCTAATCATTGCGTAAACGGTTGCGTATATTGTCCGTATCATGCCAAAAACAAAACTATTGCACGCAAGAAACTGACACAGGAAGAAATCCGCCGGGAAGTAATTGCTTTGCAGGATATGGGACATAAGCGACTGGCTCTTGAAGCCGGTGAGCATCCGTCACTGAACCCGATAGAATATATTCTGGAATCTATTCAGACGATTTATAGTATCAAGCATAAAAACGGAGCTATCCGCCGGGTAAACGTAAATATCGCAGCCACTACAGTAGAAAATTATCGCCGATTGAAAGAAGCGGGTATCGGCACGTATATCTTATTCCAAGAGACTTATCACAAAGATAACTACGAAGTTCTCCATCCCACCGGACCTAAAAGCAATTACGCTTATCACACCGAAGCGATGGACCGCGCGATGGAAGGAGGAATCGATGATGTAGGCATTGGCGTCCTTTTCGGTTTGAATACTTATCGGTATGATTTTATCGGATTATTAATGCATGCCGAACATTTGGAAGCCAAATTCGGTGTAGGGCCGCATACAATCAGTGTGCCGCGCATCTGTTCGGCAGATGACATCGATGCGGAAGATTTCCCGAACGCTATTTCGGATGAGATATTCAGCAAGATTGTAGCTGTTATCCGAATTGCCGTTCCTTATACAGGAATGATTATTTCTACACGTGAATCGCAAGAATCACGCAAGAAAGTGCTCGAATTGGGTATTTCACAAATCAGTGGCGGTTCGCGTACCAGTGTAGGCGGATATGCTGAAACGGAATTACCCGATCATAATTCTGCCCAATTTGATGTGAGCGACACCCGGACATTAGACGAAGTGGTCAACTGGTTGCTCGAACTCGGATATATCCCCAGCTTCTGTACAGCCTGTTACCGGGAAGGACGAACGGGAGACCGTTTCATGTCATTAGTGAAATCCGGTCAGATAGCAAACTGTTGCGGACCGAATGCCCTGATGACTCTGAAAGAGTATCTGGAAGATTATGCTTCAGAAGATACGCGACAGAAAGGATTGGAACTGATTCTAAAAGAAACGGAACGAATCCCCAATCCCAAAATCAGGGAAATAGCTATCCGGAATCTCAAAGCAATAGCTGCAGGACAAAGAGACTTTAGATTTTAAATAATACGTTTATGAGCTTAACAGATACTCCAAATGCCAACAGACTTCATATCACCCTTTTCGGTAGACGGAATAGCGGTAAATCTTCCCTTATCAATGCATTGACAGGACAGGACACCGCGCTCGTTTCAAATACTCCCGGAACGACTACCGACCTTGTGTCTAAGGCAATGGAGATTCAAGGTATTGGTCCTTGTCTTTTTATAGATACTCCGGGATTCGATGACGAAGGAGAGCTTGGAGAACTGCGTATCAGCCGGACTTTAAAGGCTATTGAGAAAACGGATATTGCATTGTTATTATGTGAAGACACTACCTTTTCTCATGAAAAAGAAATACTGACACTGTTGAAAGAGAAGAATATCCCTGTCATTCCGGTATTGAATAAAATAGATATACGAGAGAATAGCGATCATTTAGCTACATATATCGAGGAACAATGTAAAATACACCCCTTGCTTATCAGTGCCAAAGAAAAGATAGGAATCGAACTGATCCGGCAAGCCATCCTCGAAAAATTACCTTCGGACTTCGGTCAACAAAGTATCACTGGGGAACTTGTTGCAGAGAATGACCTTGTACTTTTAGTAATGCCGCAGGATATCCAAGCTCCCAAAGGCAGACTGATCTTACCGCAAGTGCAGACTATCCGTGAATTGCTGGATAAAAAATGCCTCGTAATGACTTGCACCACTGATAAGTTTTCTGCAACCCTGCAAGCCCTTGCCCGTCCTCCGAAGTTAATCATCACCGATTCACAAGTTTTCAAAGCGATTTATGAACAGAAACCGGCGGAAAGTGAGCTGACTTCTTTCTCGGTGCTTTTCGCAGGTTATAAGGGTGATATTCACTATTATGTAGAAAGTGCAGCTGTCATCGAAAGACTGACGGAATCGTCACGTGTACTGATAGCGGAAGCTTGTACGCACGCTCCCCTTTCAGAAGATATAGGAAGAGTGAAACTTCCTCGTTTGTTACGGAAACGGATTGGAGAGAATCTGCAAATTGATATGGTAGCAGGAACCGACTTTCCACAAGATCTGACTCCTTACTCTTTAGTTATCCATTGCGGAGCATGTATGTTTAACCGTAAATACGTACTTAGTCGCATCGAACGTGCGCGGGAGCAGCACATTCCTATGACGAACTATGGAGTAGCCATCGCTTATCTCAATGGAATACTTAATCAAATAGAATACTAAAAAGGAAGCTATTTAGTTGTATGCTAAAATCAGAGTCATTACATTTATCCGAATCTATTATGCCCCTCTTCATTAATTTACAACACATGAAAAAGAAAGGAATGCTCTTTACCATTTTATTGATAACTTGGGTTGCTTTCCAAGCATGGACACAAGAGAAACTTACGTACTACAAAGCAAAAAATGCTATCGAAGTACGCAAGCCTTTATCATGGACTTGGCTACACGCAAAATCCGATCGATAACCAAAGATTTCAATCCTACCGTCAGCCCTTTGCAATGAAACCGCGAAGACAGTTGTATTTACTTCAACACTGACGACAGCGACAACAAGAAAATCTACTGTCATTCTCCCCAAAACGGTAATTTCGAAAAGTTGAACCTCGAAACAGATGTTGTCGGCAATTTCACATTGCCTGAATAAAATCCGGCTATTGCCGCCTATATTGGTCAATCGGATAGCACTTCGGGAATTGCCTACCTCTACAATATGAAAAAAAACTTCCCGCCTGCTTGCCGACGCGATGAAACCGATTCTTGACAAAATAGAATTAGGTAAAACAGCCCCTTGGAACTTTACGGCTTCGGACGGAACAGTTATCACCGGAAAGATGTGTCTCTCACCCGACTTCGACCCCAACAAGAAGTATCCGCTAATCGTTTACTACTACGGCGGTACGACTCCTACAACACGCGGTATCGGCATCCCATACTGCGCCCAACTGTTCGCATCACGTGATTACGTAGTATATGTCATCCAGCCCAGCGGCACTATCGCCTTCGGTCAGGAGTTTTCCGCACACCACGTCAATGCTTGGAGAAAACGGACTACGAATGATATTATAGAAGGAACGAAACTGTTCTGCAAAGCACACTCGTTTGTGAATACGAAACAAATTGGATGTATCGGTGCTTCTTACGGTGGATTCATGACTCAATACTTGCAGACTCAAAACGATATTTTCGCTGCCGCCGTATCTCATGCGAGTATCAGTGATGTAACCAGTTATTGTGAAGAAGGTTACTGGGGATATTCATACAACGCGATTGCGGCTGCTGACAGCTATTTCTGGAAGAATCCGAAACTGTTCACCAAACAAGGTTCCCTGTTCAATATTGACAAAATTAACACTCCGTTACTATTGCTACATGGCACAGTGGATACGTATGTCCCTATCGGAGAAAGTATCCAACTTTTCAATGCGCTGAAGATATAAGGCAAGACCGTAGAGTTTATTACCGTGAATGGCGAAAACCATTTCATTTCAAATTACGATAAGCGTATCAAATGGCACAACTCTATCATGGCTTGGTTTGCACGTTGGTTGCAAGACCGTCCGAAATGTTAGAATGAGTTATATCCGGAACGTCATTTGTAATGCACTAGTGAACTAACAAGAATGTCCGGTGGTATACTTTTAATGTATTGACCAGACATTCTTATTTTTTCATCGTTATATAGGATTTTATTACATCAATGCTCCAAGCATAATTCAAATTTGCCTGTGAACCATCGTAAAACGAGCCGGATGTAATGCCTATCACTTCTCCATATTCATTTATCAACGCCCCGCCACTGCTGCCATGATCAATCAGCGCACTGATTTGCATCAGATTTTTATCTCTCCATTGCGACACTTCTCCCGATGAAAAAGTATTTTCCAGCCCGCGAGGACTACCTATAGCATATACCTTATCGCCTACAGAGGGTGATGCAGAGGCAATGGGTATATAATTGAACCGTTGATTCCCTTTTACCTCAACTTTGAAAATGATAAAATCACTCTCTTCACTTTTGGCTATAACATCCTCTATGCTCAACTGTTCTCCGGATGATAGTTTTATGGTTTCAAGCCCGATAGATGTTCCTTTGAACACATGATAATTGCTCACGGCAATCCCATCGGAAGAGATGAAGAATCCCGAACCTTGAAAAGCATTATAGCCATCTGAAGTATAGACCATGAACACAGCACTATTATATCGCTTAAATATTTCCGTTCCTGACATCATTTTGGTATTAGACGACAACTTCAAGTCAATATCTACCTTTCTATTTTTAGCTCCAACGCTTGTCCTTACTGCCGTTCTTTCATTCTTGTGTTTCCTGCCGGAATTGCCACAAGAAGAAAAGAATATAACAAAAAACACTGTTAAGATACAAAGCACGCTACTTTTCATCACTCTTTAGTTTTATTTGTTCAATAATGCCAGGCTTGGGTATGATATGAATAAGAAAACGTTGATTGGCACTGTTACCTCTTGTATCCGGTTCCACACGCAGACTGCCAGACTGACCGCTGCCTGAAATGATAAGTTCACATTCGTCCTTATTAAAATCCAAGTGATATTGCATCCAATATTTGACTAATGCCAACGCACGCTCATAGCTCAATTCATAATTCCTTTGATAATCATCTTTGGACGCTTGTCCCTCTATCACCAATAAATACTTTACACCATATTTATGCGATGCCTCCGTGATGAATCTTTTGATTGTCTTACCGGCTTCAAGCAGTTTTAATCTGGTTTGGGGAGGTATATTATCAATATCCGAACTATTTACAGCAAACGAAACATCTATTTTCAGAATATGCTTTTTATGTTCGTTATTGTAGGCAAAATAGGTCGTATCAATTTCATTGACAGCATTTTCTATCTCCTTGATTTTCTCCATCTGTTCTTCAGTAGCTTCTTTGATTTTCTCTATTTCACCCACCTGTCTTTTCAGCATCACAGTAGTCAAGATGAACAGAACAAGCATAATGAAAAACAAGCTAGTCATCAAGTCAGCATAACTTGCCCAAAAGAAAGATTTGTGTTTCATCGTTTATGTATATTATTAAGCCTTAAGACCGTATGTAATAAACAGAATGCTTCCTATGATAAACAAAACGGATGCCAGAAACAGCATGATCCCCAATATACCCCAAGCCACAGTCTTCAGTTTATTCTTTTTAACCAGTTTCAAAGGCTCTTCATACGTAAAGGGGCTACCAACAGAAGCCATATTTTCTATGGCGCGGCACAATTGGTCGATTCTATCATTTTGTTTTTGCATCATAGTATATTGCTGCTTCATCAAATCATCATCGGTTCTGTCATCACGCCGCATTTCCAGTAAATGTTCGATATTAACTATACTCGCTTTGATGGCGGCAAACTCTTTGATCTCATCAATGACAACACCTAATTGAATCGCCTTTTCTTTAAATGCCTCTTCCTGGCTTTCAATGCGCTGCGCCATTATCTGACGTTGTTCAGTCAGCCATTGTTGATTTTGCTCATCTACATTCTGAAGCTGTGCTTTAAACTTGTCCTGCTGTTCTGTAAGGAATTGAGTCAAGCTATTGATTTCCTGTTCCGCATTGTCTTGTAATGCCCGGAAAGATTTCTTCAATATATCGTCCACCTTCACAACAGCTTGATTGACTTCCGAGCGTCTCGACTGAAAATAGTCATTTTCTTCCTGAAAATAGTTGGAAAGATTGGTCAGTGCAGATGTCTGACTCACATATTCACCAACTTTATCATTCAGCTGCTTCACTGCTTGAAGATAGGTAGATGTCTGTGAAATATAGGAGACAAATTGCTGGAAATTGGCAGTACTCTTCTCAAATTGCTGAAGGACTGTGACATTGGCGGTAGCCATTCTTTTTATATCCAAATTCTTAAGAAGTTCCAATATTTTCAATTGGTCGTCAAATGAACCGCTCATATCTTTCAGTGCATTCTCCATCCTGCCAATATTAGAAGAAAACGAATCATTGAAAGAGGAGAGATTCTGCTGCAACAACTGCAACGTATTGACCATATTACCCGACAAAACCGGAAGGAGCTGCGCTTGTATCCAAGAATAAAATTCATTTTTACCTGCTTCCAACTTACTTTTTGATGTTTTAGACATCAAAGAAGAAACAGTGGTAAGAATAATACCGACCAAACTAGCAATCATAGCTATGGCCACTCCTCCCATCAATTCACCGATGGCTTGCTCCGGATTATTTATAAATGTAGAAAATCCACCGCCCAATACGGCCGTGCGACCAATACCAATAATAATTCCGGTCATGGTACCCATTAAGCCTATATACAACGGTATAGGAGTTTGTGTATTAATCTCCTCCTCTTTAGAGTCACAGTTTCTTTCCACAATGTCCCTTATCAGCATAAAGTCGCTGGCAGCCCCCTTATTCTTATACAAGTAGTTGTTTATTGAACACAGAATATTTTGAAACGTCTCACGGTCCTTACAGTTATCAACAGATACGATTTGAGAAATCTTTATACCATCTTTATCACTCTCTACTTCCGAATTACCGTCCTTCATTGCCATTGAGGTTTGTGAGACAAACAACTGTCTTGAAACCGGAAACAGATTCTGTACCTCTTTTATCAATTTCCAATTGGCAAAAAAATATTTCAGCTGAAAACATATCAATACTATTACTACCGCGCCAACAATAACATAGCCTATTAAGTCGTTCGATTCCATTATTTTATTTCAATTATTGCTTTGTTTATAATCCGCCATTTACCATTCTCATCTTGTTGCACTTTGCCCGGAGTGATAGAAACGGTTTTCCCCGTTTCGTAGCTGCCTCTAACTTCACAAGCGTTTGTTACTCCCGAGCTGCTGGCTCTAGATAGTTTGGCTTCATAAGAATCATTTATAAGAGTAAAACTTTGCTTACGCACATTTATCTCATATACCGATTTTCTCGTGCTCTTGTCATTGACACGCACAAAGCAATCATCACTTACATCCACATCGGCATAATAAGTAGTAGTACCTACTTCCACCGCAGTCTGTTCGGGAATGACTTCATCGGCAGTGTTCTTTTGAATATCATTTGTTATTTCAAAGAATACCTCATTTGTCTCATTAGTATCTTCAGCTTCTTTATTCTTATCAGCTTCACTTTGCTTCCTTTGAACTTCATCCCGTTTTCTATTTGCGAGTCTAAGCTGTTCATCTTTATTTCTTATTTCTTCATCATAACTATCTATTTCCCAAGCTAATCTTCGATTTTTTCTCATCATCCGAACTATTACCACCAAGCATACAATAGAAAATCCAATCGATAGCCATAAGTACCAAATAGAGAATCCCATTTCATTCTGTGGCACAGGTAAAGGATTCACGTCGTCATTTCTAGTAGTTCTATTTTCACGAGGAGATTCCACTTTACTATGTCGCGATATATACCATTGTAGAATCTTATCTGCAAGTTTTGATTTATCTTCTTCAGTAAATTTAAAATTCGAAAAATCATCTGTATCTGTTATCTTATTAATATAATCAACAATATAGAAAGAATCAGTAACGCTACTGTTTCTATCATTCAATTTCTTCGTCAATCTATCGGCTGTATAATCTAGAACTCCGCTTTCTTTTAGATATCCATATAAAGTGTCATACTCGTATGCATCTTCAACAGAATCTACATTTATCTTATACTTTTCTATAGCTTTATTTTCTTGTTTATAATCAGGGTTGTTCAAAATATACCTTGCCGTATAATAACAATTGACATAGTTGACAATCTTCTGTCTTTCTTCGGCTTTAAATCCTTGCGCTTTGGCAATATATTCAATACTACTGACTGTCGTCAGTAGTATTATAAGTAGTATTTTTTTCATTCTGTTTCTATTCATCTTCCGGTTCCAACATCTTGTTATTTCCACCTATGGCACACAGAATTTCACGAATGGGATAGAAGAATAATGTTTCTTCCACTTTGTCTTTCAGATTCTTATCGCTCATGCCGTCCCTTACCGACTTGGCAATGTCGCGAGTAAATAATGGTCTCAAATCTTCCAAGTCTTCCGTATTCATCGCACCAAATTTCTTATAAAAAGAAAATTCCTCGTCAAGTTTGTAGAACAAATCGGTAAACACATTCATTTCCTTTACCACTCCATCTATCATTTTCGAGTCAATATCCGAATATTTAAAAGACGAAGAAGCAAAAACGTCATCGGATGTACCTAACAGACAGATTTTCATATCTTCAATATCGGCAACGCTCATCGTTTTCATTTCCAGCAGTCCTCCCTTACAAGTCACCTCCTTAGGATTACTAGTGTTAATCAGAATATCCAGCCCGTCCTTATCATACTCAGTGCCATACACCTTTTCAAAGATAAGCTTTGTATATTTCTCCAAAACCTCTTTTTCACTGACATCAATTAATATTTGAAGCAGTTTAGACCCCGTTCCGCTAAATGTAAGATGCCTTGGAAAATCCAGCGACTTGCATTTCATGGTTCGGGCGATATGGTATATCAATGCCGTGTAGAAAAGGATGAACAATGTCTTTAGTTTGGAATCGGAAAACAACATAGAACTATAGTTCACTTTGCTTGTTATTTTCTTTCCAACCACATCCCTATTTCCCACCAAAGAGAATAGGAGCATGACAATGTCCGAAGCCGGCTTTCCATCCTCCATCCAGCCGTCTGCCAATTCTATGATTTCGCTCAATCCTTGTGCATTGAGTACACTACGGAAATAATCGAGATACTTGATTATAAAGGGACTACTATGGCATGGCTGACAGTCGAAAATAGCATTAGCTGCAAAACGGCAAGACGACAAATAGAGAGGATTGCCATCTTTCACTATCAGAATGTCCGAAGTTCCCCCCCCTATATCAACGGATACCACATTGGTTGTCGCTTTACTATTTTTCTTATAATAATAGTAAGGCACGACAGATTCAGACATCGTGATGATTTGCGTGTCACTGTCACCTCCAAAATAGATACCATAAAGCATCTTCCATGTATCTCGGATTTTCGTCACACGTTTGGAAGACATACTTGCCGGATAGAACCAAGCTATTTTAGTGGCAGACAAATCCCCCCCATTCATCAACACCTTGTTCCGCATCAACATCATCAGATTTTCAAAATAAGAACAAATACGATTCTGACTTTCCACCTCTGCGGCCCACTTTAAATCAACGTGCGACTTATTGTAAGGCGGTAAATCCATTGTTTCAAAAACAAAAGGCAAGTTGGTTTCTGCCATTGGAACGACTTCTGTGCCAATCCAGTCAAGTCCGGCTTTCTCCGAAAGGACCGTACGGGTGGGAAACTTAAAGTATTCGCCAATCACGCTTGGCATAAAGTCTGCCATTATCACATCGTCTGGATCTTTACCGTAGCCTATATTCATAGGCTGGATCAGACTTTCATTTTTCTTAATGGTGAACGGCTCTATCTTTCCACCATCCATCCGGTATTCGATATGCGTGTTTGAAGTACCAAAATCAATAGCAAATTCAAATGAACGGGCACCCACCTTTCCCTGAAATTCGGGAATAATGATATTATCCACTCCTTCTACATTGAAAACGAGATAGGAAAAAACGGATTTGAATACAAATGTCTGTGGAGAAAGCACTGTACGTCCGGCTACTATTACATCGCCATCACTCGTATTGTTTCTTCTTAAACAACATTCTTTTTCAAATACGCCTTGGTCATTACCAAACGACAGATTGTATTTATCATCCCCCTCAAAGTCCATCACATTGACACGATAATCTGCCATCACGTTTTGTTTCACTTTCAAGAATGGGAAGATGTGCAAGGCAAAGTCTTTCACGATGATACGTCCACTGCTCTCGTCGGAATTTCCGGCTAAGTTCTCATAATAGAAACGTTCGTAAGTAATGAAATTTACTTGTCCGTTTTCTGCCTTGACCGGAATATCGAGCGTCACTTTCACTACCTTATCAGACACCACTTCAAGCCTTTCCATACGGAAGTGCTTTTTGAGATCTTCTATCGTAAAATACAGGAAATAGGCTTTCTTGATGGGAAGCAAATAGCTGAATCCACCATCTTCGCCGCATTGCTTGTCGCCGCCATTGTAGAAACAGTCCACATTCAACGGATAGCTGTTGCAAATGAGGGTATCTTCCAAAAAGTCACCCATGGTTAAATAAGGATATGTGCGACCGTCAACAGGCAGTTTCCGCTTATCGAGCGGAGCATCGTCGTGAATCGGTACGACTGTTTTTTCATCCCACACGTCTTGAGTATATATCAGTGACTTTCGGAAAGTATCTACAGGAAGAACCAAAGGCTTTTTGCCTCCAACCGTAAAATCACTGTCTATGACAAAATCTGTATGAAACGAACTGTCTACATTGAGACATTTCAACTCACAACCCAAAACTTCCACAAGATCGGTATTGGTGGTAATGGAAATAGAGACATATTTATCAATATCCGCTTTTGTCATCTTATTTATCAGATCTTTCTGTTCTTGCGTCAAATATTTGAAAGTCAGCTCCAAATATTCATCAACTTCCTTAAACAGATTAGAGAAAGAACGTGCAGTCTTGTCCTGCAACTGATTCCAAAAGTTCTTTAGTCCAAACCAATACAAGATAAATTGCGTGTCACGCCTGTATAACGGTTGAAAATTGGAATCGAAAGGTTTGTCGTTGCCAAAACAGACATTGGCAGACACATAATTCAAGTTGTTGGCAGATGTAAAGAATAAAGTTGCCGGAGAAGTGGCACCCACGATATTCATCTGCGAAGGAGCATCCGGGCCTTTATAATTCAGCAAGTAAATATTCTGGAGCAAATCAAAATTGTACGTACTCGCATCTTGATTCAGATACATATTCAAGGTCTCTCCCAATTGTTTGTGTGCGAAACTACTTTTTTTATCAAGAAGCAGACCAAGAGCTTCTTTCTTATTCCATCGAATGATGTCGAACTTGTCTCGCAACTTCTCTATATTGAAAAATATTTCCGCCACATCCAAACAGTCTGAAACCAGTTTATGATAAACTGTCAACTGATTATCCAAATCCTTGCTCTCTACCACTTGTCTAAAAGCATTCTTCATCAAGTCCATACGGGCAAAAGGACTGGGAATAGAGGTTATTTCCCTTTTACAAGTTGCCCCCTCCGGATCACTGATACTACCGATAGCTTTTGTTCCGTACTCAATGGAATCAGCCCAGCCGTCGATGTTGTCACTACCACCGGCTGTATATAAACGAAAAATATGTGCCATACTACAATCTGATTTTATCATTAATAAGTTCGTCGGTCACTACAGCAAACAACTCCATAAAACGCTGTTCCAACGACAATCCTTCTTTGAATTTCTTTTCTCTCTTGTTCAAATAGCCATCAAACAGAGCATAGTTTGAATCTACATGAAACAGCACTTTTTTCGTTTCGCATCCTTTGACAAGATTGAACACAGCATTCTTATTCTCTTCCAACTCAAAAGGTACAAATCCACGTCTGTTTTTTCCCATTTCATTGAGCCATATCATATATTCGGCTACGAACTTATTGATATAGCTCTTCACATAACGGTCGGCAAACCATTTCTTTTCATTGAAACGAACCGTCCAAGGCAATTTTTGTCGGATAGAATCGCTCAATTGCTCGTTGAAGAATTTACATAACAATGTAAATCGAGTCATTGGCCTCACAATGATATCATACGTTGCGTCACACAAATCGGGAAATATCAGGTTCTCTCCGCTTTGCTTTACACCAAATTCACGATAAATAGTTTTGAGGCTTCTTTCATCAAAATCTTCATCAAAATTGACAATAGCCAACGCTGCAATCAATTCCAGCAAATGTGCATCGTTCTTCTGAAATTCTCCTCCTTCATTATTTTCATACTTACTCAAGATGTTGTCTCCCAAATAATACAAGGCATCAATAGCACTCATATTTTGATTATAATAAGACAAAGCCGCTTTCGTTTTCGAAATAAAAGTAGCTTCGTCAATGGCACTTTCCCCATTTGGTTCTATACCGAAATAGGGCAATATAGTAATGGCACCTATCACGCTATCTTGGATATCTTTGGCATTGGGGAATACCCCACCTTGTGTTTGCAGCGTACTTTGCGTTTGCAATGTGCGCAAATTCTTAAGTAATACCGGAAAACCGCTAGCTCCTGTTCCACCAAAGATGGAACTGATGATGAATATCTTGTCGTTCTTCTGAAAGTCGGATGCAAATTTAAGAAACTGCGGAGATTGGGCGAAACGGTTGAGTACTACACTACCGATATTAGGATTCCCCTTAAACCCTACTTCCATGTCCGCATTCAAGTTGTCGTCCGAAAACAGCATTTTTGCGAGTGCATAGTTGGCTCTATCCATGGTATTCAGTTGGATGTAGTCCTTAAAAAGTTGGTTTTGGGTATTTTCCAAGTCCATTCTAAATCCTGGCAGCAATTCCTGCACTTCGGTGCGAAAGAACCCACATTGAGCATCCGTGGTGAAAGTCAACTTCTCACGTATATTATTGTAGGTATGCATCAAGTCAACAGTACGTGTCAAGTCGGCAGCCGCCACATCGGGATCTATAATAATAGGAACAATAGCATCCGATTTCATTCGCACTCCAGATGCCAGCAGCATGGTTAATGATTTAATCACTCGTGAACCGGTACCTCCGATTCCGAAAACATACAATTTACTCATCTTGATAATATTGTTTTAGAATGGTGATTTCCTACAATTAACACTCCCCCACTTCAATAGCATGGAAAGCAGAAAAAACACTGCAATCGACAAAATGGCATTGGTAAGACTGAATCCCCAAAAACTGCTATCTGTAATATAATAATCCGCAATGTCACCGGAGTCATTTCGCAAATAAAGCAGGCAGTCTCCTATCAAATTGTCTTTAAAGTCTTCCTTTATCCACCAATAGGCAAAGAAAAAGCACAACACACCATTGAAGCACATCATAATCAACCAACTCCACCAGCGATGAAAACGTGCACTGTTTATGACATAATAATATAGCACACCAATCAAAACAGAGATAAGCAGAGTCCACAATGCAATGCGCGGAAAAAGAACTGGGTTGGTATAGTCATCCGTTTCACAGTTATACCCCCATAGATATTCACCCAGTTGCTGCCCAAACAAGGACTCAAAAACACAATAAATTCGACCTATAAATTCCATAGCCTATAAAATTTTAATTAATAAACACTTTCATACCAACAAAACAACTATTGTCATCACAGTCGAAGGCTTCGTATATACCTTCAAGTAGATACTTCAATCCATAAGTTTTTGTCATTGCATCGCCTTGATGTATATTCAATCCATCTTCATCGGTACATTGGGCAATCCACGATGGCAATTGCTTCTTCAACATAATCTTTAAATCGCATTTACCGGGTTGATGTATCTGTTTGTTTAATGTAAAACTGAGCAGATGCGAATACTTCCCTTTTTCTTTGGGAGTAGAGATGCTCAACGTATAATCCTTGGAACTCAATGAGTAATTCTCCGGATGAATCAAATAATCCCCCGCAATGGGTAAACCGGAAAAGTCGACTCCTAAAGTGAACATGAACTTTCCTTGTTTTTTCCCTTTATCCGCCTTTTTAGCATCGATAATATGAAACTTGGGATTCTTCATGCACTTCTTGAACGTCCCCATCTTAGGGGTCGCTACCACTTCATAGTTCACATTATGAGTTGACTTGCTGATAGTAAAGGAATGTTCTACTCCTCTGCCTTTAATCTTTTCTTCAGGCACTTTCTTCGAAATCACGTTTATCAAATCTTCACGCCCCATCAAAATCATATAAAAAGGGCGGATATCACTTATATTAGTAGGTTGGTCTAACCGATTATAGTATTTTCCGTTAAACTTACCATTCAAGCGATAAGCTTTCACACAGAAAGTAGATTCGTCCTTCAATTTGTCGGCAAAAGCCACTTTTACGCCAATTTCCTGGTTTACAAGATATTCGGAGGCATTGATACCTTTTCCCGGAGAGAATATGCAATCGGATATGAAAACAGACACCGCATCATCGTCCGTCTTGTTCAGAACGGAAACCATCATTTCCGCTATATCCGTTGTACCCAAAGAGCCACCGGCACTTACAAAATGATTAGGAGACAATCTCTCTATAAAGTCTTTGATACGTGCATTGTTGCTCAATTTGTTTTGTAGTGGAACAATTCTGCTGTTAATATAATACAGGTTCAGCGAATCGGTACAGTTTAAGCAAATGTCAGACAAATAACTATAGACTGATTCTTCGAACTCTGTCAGCCCGTTAACATAACCAAACATACTGCCCGAATTTTCCAAGTAGACATTGACTATCGGTTTTGTGTCGTTGGATTGTTTGGATATATCCGTTTTGAACGTTTGACATCGGGGACATTGCCTAGTGCCTAAATCATTGCAGCCACATAACATAGTCACGTACGTAGCAACAAGTAACACTGCATAAAGTGATTGGTTCATCAATCTGCCTATCTGTATCATAGTGCTTAAGTAAAAGCATTTTCCCAGCAGATTCCCGAACCGAGCGGTTCATAATTAGACGTAAGATAACTATAATATAAAGAAAAAGCGCGGGAATCTGTACCTGTTACTCGTCCCGCTACTTTAAGGCCTTCGCATTGCCCATCACTGTAGAACGAGCAACGCAGAAGCCCACGCCGATATGTATACGAAGCAAGATACACCTTTTGAGTACTCAAAAAATGCATCAAGAATATAAACATATCCCATGGACATCTACCATTGCTTTGTTCCTTGACAGTGATTAAAAGTTGCGAAGTTTTAAAAGTAGCCAAAGACAAAACGTCAAGTAAACGTCTTTCCTTATATAATATGTTTCCCACACCACCCTAACCTCACGAATGAGGTATCGGCGTGAGAAACATTGCAAAACTATAAAAATAAAATCAAAAAAACTATTTTTGTCACTCTTTTTTCTTAAGCCACATTCAGTACAGGCATTCAGCCCCTTCCTATACATCTTTTTTTGGGAACTAACATTCTAATATTGAATTATTTGCAACCAGTTCAGTGGATATATACTCCCAAGACAGTGACAAAGTTCGTCTTCAACACGCAGTATAAAAAATATATATGCTATTTCTTCACAATAGCAATCAGTTCGTCTGCTGAAACAAGGTTCTGTTCTCCAGTCTCCATATTCTTCAACATCACTTTGCCTTCGTTCATTTCGTTCTCACCGACAATAGCTACAAACGGAATATTCTTCGCATTGGCATAACTCATCTGTTTCTTCATCTTGGCAGCATCCGGGAAGATCTCGGCACGAATATTGGCAGCACGTACCTTAGCCAAAATTCCCATTGAGTATGCAGCTTCCTTTTCACCGAAGTTGATAAACAGAAGTTCTGTTCCGTTTACAGCTTCTTTCGGGTAAAGTTCGAGCTGGTTCAGGACATCGAAGATACGGTCTGCACCAAAAGAGATACCCACTCCGGACACTCCTGCCATACCGAATACTCCGGTCAGATTATCATAACGACCACCACCAGTGATACTGCCAATCTGTACATCCAGTGCTTTCACTTCAAAGATAGCTCCTGTATAATAGTTCAGTCCACGAGCTAAAGTAAGATCAAGCTCTATTTCATTCTTCAAGCCCATTGTTTCCAATGTATTCAGAATAAATTCACTCTCTTCCACTCCCTTCAGCCCTACTTCACTGGCTGATAACACATTCTTCAGTGTTGCCAATTTCTCTGCATTCGTACCACTAAGAAGAATGATCGGTTGCAACTTGGCAATAGCCTCATCACTGATTCCCTTCTCTTTCAGTTCGGCATTTACATTATCCAGACCAATTTTATCCAGTTTGTCAATTGCTACGGTAATATCTACAATCTTATCCGATTCGCCTATAATTTCAGCAATACCGGAAAGAATCTTGCGGTTGTTAATCTTAATACATACACGAATATTGAAACGACTAAAAACGGTATCGACAATCTGCATCAATTCCACTTCGTTCAATAACGAATCGCTTCCTACAACATCGGCATCACATTGATAAAATTCGCGATAACGTCCTTTCTGCGGGCGGTCGGCACGCCATACCGGTTGAATCTGATAGCGTTTGAACGGGAAAGTGATCTCATCACGATGCATCACGACGTAGCGAGCAAAAGGTACTGTCAAATCATAACGCAAACCTTTCTCACAAAATTTGCTTGCCAGTTTGACTGCATTACGGCTTAATAATTCTTCGTCAGTAATCCCGGAAAAGTAATCTCCTGAATTTTGAATCTTAAAGAGTAGTTTATCCCCTTCATCGCCGTACTTTCCCATCAGTGTAGAAAGCATCTCCATAGACGGAGTCTCTATCTGCTGGAATCCATACAAATGATATACGTCACGAATCGTATTGAATATATAATTACGCTTCGCCATTTCTACCGGCGAAAAGTCACGAGTTCCTTTAGGAATACTTGGTTTTGCTGCCATAATATTACTGTTTATAATTTTAATGGCGCAAATTTACTGCAAATTTCCGAGCAATGCTTACATATATTTGAAAAAATCACCCGTATTGTGTCCATCCCCTATTAATATCGTAAAGAAACACTCAAACAAGTCCTCCAAACTATATAAAAAATCCTCCATAGTCTTTGGAAAGACTGCGGAGGATCCCTTTTTATTCTATAGAAGGAAGCTGGCAAAACTGCCTTTTCCCTTTTTCATTTCTTAGTCTCTTCTACCCATGAAGATCATGATGTAGTAAACCAATGTTGCTAATGAACCTAATGCAGCAACTACATACGTATAAGCAGCTGAACGAAGAGCGTCTTCTGCCTGTGCATGATTGTACGAATTAGTAATGCCGGATGAACTCAACCATACCAATGCACGTTTACTTGCATTGATTTCCACCGGCAGCGTGATAAAGCTGAACAATGTAGTCATAGCGAACAAGATAATACCTGCCAGCAATAACTGCGGAAAAGAGTTTATCAGCAAGATACCACCCAACAATACCCACGTCATAATGGAAGAAGCAAAGTTCACAACCGGAACCAGCGCACTACGCATCTTCAACGGAGCGTACATACGTGCATGCTGCACAGCGTGTCCACATTCATGGGCCGCTACGGCAGCCGCCATAATGCTGTTACTTTCATACACCCCTTCACTCAAATTCACTGTTTTGTTAGTAGGATTGTAGTGGTCGGTCAACCGTCCCGGCGTATGTGTAACCTGCACATCATAAATTCCATTGTCATGCAACATCTTCAAAGCAACATCGCGTCCTGTCATTCCGTTTCCTGTAGGAATCTTAGAGTACTTCTTGAATTTGTTTTGCAAATTCATCTGTACCAACCAACTGACAACAGCGATTCCTATAAATAATACCCAATAAGACATCATATACTTTTCAATTTTAATTATTACTCTATATATCTATAAACAAATTGTTTGCCAAAAATAAGGGGAAACGTTCAATGTCAGAATAGTTTCCCCTTGCTTTTATGAAGAATTAGCTAAAAATTAGTCAATTGTCAGTTCTACTACATAGTCAATATCTTTTGGTACCTCGGCGAATTCGAGCAAAACACCAGCTTTCGTCTTTGTGAAACGAACCGGAGACTGATCTTTAAACAAGACTGCTTTCTTAACCTTCTTGCCTGTCAATGGCAGGAACAAAGCTGCATCTTTCAGGTCGAGGATATGTACATAGAGTTTATTTCCTTTTTGTGTGGTCACTCCCCAATCATGCGGAGCAACTATGCCGCTTCGTGTTCCATAGATCGTTTCGCCATATTGTTTCATCCACTCTCCCATCTCTGCCAAGCGTTGCACAGCTACCGCAGGAAGTTCCCCATCAGGTTGAGGGCCGATATTCATCAAAAGATTGGCATTCTTACCGGCTGCCTTCACCAGATAGTGAATCAATGTCTTTGTAGATTTATAATTCTGGTCGGTAATCTTATATCCCCACATACCATTCATTGTTTCGCAAGTTTCCAACGGCAAGCGACTCACCTCCTGTCCAGAAAGTCCCGAAGCATTCTCACCCGGCAGATCGCGTTCGAAAATCTGAATATCTTCTCCATCAAAAGGCGTCTGATGATGATTGTTACCCACCAGGCAGCCCGGTTGGAGTTTATGAATCAAAGCATACTGCTCCGGTAATTCCCAGTTAAAAGATTTAGGTTGATCCCACCATCCGTCAAACCAGATGGCACCTACCGGACCATAATTCGTCAGTAACTCCGTCAACTGGTTATTCATGAATTGATAATAGCTTTTCCAATCCCCTTTCGAGTTCGAACGTCCCGTCCCCTGTCCTGTACGTCCCCAGGGATAGTCCTCACGCGCCCAGTCAAGATGAGAATAATAAAAATGAAGCTTGATTCCCTGCTTGGCACAGGCAGCTGCCAGTTCTTTCACAATATCTCTTTTAAAAGGGGTGGCTTTGACTACGTTATAATCCGAATACTTAGTATCGAACATAGAAAAACCTTCGTGATGACGGCTAGTAAAACAGATATATTTGGCTCCCGAAGCTTTAATAGCCTCCACCCATTTATCGGCATTAAACTTGGAAGGATAAAATCCACCTGCCAGTTTGGCATACTCTTTATAATTCAGATTATTGTTTGTCATAGTCCACTCACCGGTAGCGAGCATGGCATATAGCCCCCAATGAAGAAAAATACCAAACTTATTGTCCTGAAATTCCTGCCGTGCTTTCAGATTCTCTTCGGCAGGCTGATAAGGAGACTGTGCAAATGCTCCCAAGTTCATGACGAACAACAAAAGGAAAGTAATAAAACGTGTTTTCATAAGGCGTACATTATTTTTCTGTGTGTTTAGAATAGACTACAAAGGCTTGAATAAAAAAGGCGGAGTTTTTCTTCAATCTCCGCCTTTCCTCCATATAATAAATCAATGGTTATTCTTCTGTATAACGTTCGATCGTCTGTGCTCTGTCCGGTCCTACAGAAACAATCTTGATTTCTACGCCAAGTTGTTCTTCCAGGAAAGTCAGATAAGCGTTGAACTCTTCCGGGAATTCATCTTCGCTCTGCATCTTGGTCATATCTGTCTGCCAGCCCGGAAGCTCTGCATAAACAGGTTCTACCCCTTCTGTGATGTCATACGGGAAATAATCGATTTCTTCACCATTCACTTTGTAGGCAACACAAGCTTTGATTGTTTCGAAAGTATCGAGTACATCGCTCTTCATCATAATCAATTTGGTAACCCCGTTTATCATAACGGAATACTTCAGCGCTACCAGGTCGATCCATCCACAACGACGTTTACGTCCGGTAACAGAACCGAATTCATGTCCCAAAGTACACATCTTGTCACCTGTTTCATCAAACAGTTCTGATGGGAACGGGCCTGCTCCTACACGAGTACAGTATGCTTTGAAGATACCATATACTTCACCGATACGGTTAGGCGCCACTCCCAGTCCGGTGCAGGCTCCCGCACATACGGTATTGGAAGAAGTCACGAACGGATATGAACCGAAATCAATATCAAGCATAGTACCCTGCGCTCCTTCACAAAGAACGCTCTTACCATCTTTCAACAGATTATTCACTTCATGTTCGCTATCTACAAAATGGAATTGTTTCAGGTATTCGATACCTTCCAACCATGCTTTTTCCAGTTCAGTAAGATCGTATTCATAATTCAGGCTCTTCAGAATTTGTTCGTGACGAGCTTTTGCGGCAGCATACTTCTGGTCGAAATTATGAAGAATATCACCTACACGAACACCGTTACGGCTCACTTTATCCGTATAAGTAGGGCCGATACCCTTGCCGGTAGTTCCTACTTTGGCGTCTCCTTTGGCTGCTTCATAGGCAGCATCCAGAATGCGGTGTGTCGGAAGAATCAGATGAGCTTTCTTTGAAATGTGCAAACGTTCTTTCAGCGGATGACCTGATGCTTCAAGCGCTTCTGCCTCTGCCTTAAACAATGCCGGATCAAGTACCACACCGTTACCGATGATGTTTACCTTGTTTCCTTGAAAAATACCGGAAGGAATAGAGCGGAGCACATATTTCTGTCCTTCGAACTCAAGCGTGTGACCGGCATTCGGGCCGCCCTGAAAACGAGCAACCACATCATACTTAGGTGTTAAAACGTCGACTACTTTTCCTTTACCTTCGTCGCCCCATTGTAATCCTAATAGAACATCTACTTTCATTTTTCTTTTTTATTGTTGTTATTTACTTTTTTCCGTTTGTTAGCTCTGTCGCACTTACTACATACTCCATATATATATAAGGAGTAATGCGAAAGCTGGAAGCGGCTCAATTTCGTATTTTCAATGGCATGCTGTAATTCCTCGTTCTGAAACTCGGTCACTCTACCACATTGAGTACATATCTGATGATGATGTGTCTCGCGATTATATGATTTTTCGTATTGGGAAGAAGTGCCAAACTGATGCTTAATGACCAGTCGTGCATTGATAAGGAGGATAATGGTATTGTAGAGAGTTGCACGGCTCACCCGGAAATTCTCCTGGTCCATCATCCGTGAATAAAGCATGTCAATATCGAAATGACCGTCGATAGAATAAATAGTATCGAGTATGGCGTAGCGTTCAGGAGTCTTACGATGCCCGTTCGCCGTGAGATATTCCGTGAATATCTGCCTTACTGTATCTTTCACGTTTTGAGTTTCCATCATCAGCCAAAATTAGCGCGAACAAAGTTAAGCCTTTTTTGCGGAAAGCAAAAGAAATTCCTAGAAATAAGTAATGGGTTAATTATTCTTCAGTCTCTTCTTTCACCATGTTGTAGAGCATCTGCTCCCCTTCCAAGGTAGAACCAGCCATTCCCTCCACCAGACGGCATACTTGAAAGGCATGTTCTTCACTATGCTGCATATATTTGCGGATAACCAATAAAGCAGCGTTACGAACATGATAACTGTTGGAATGTACAGCACAGATTGCCTGATCGAGTAATTCGCCGGAGGCGCGTTCGGTCATATCCCCTTTCTTCATCAGAAGACGGGCAGCAGTCAGAAAACCGCAAGTCTGTATATACTCTTGCTCATCTGCAATCCAGTGAAAAGATTTGGCCGGAGCATACGGCAAATGCTGGAAGAGATTCATGCAAGTCAGCTCGGCTATTTCGATATTCCGGATATTTTCTACCCAAATGTCGGCTATCTCAGGATAAAACGTTTCAATCGGCTGAAGCATCCCCGCCAGAATTTTACATTCGCGAATGTCCTCTTTCCACAGAGCCTGTGCCAGGTCATGATTCTTCTCATAACTTTCGGCAATCATCTTGATACGAGGCAGTTCCACTCCGAAATTGAGTTTATAAACCAGCCCTTTCTCACGCATACTTTGGGACACAGCCCCGTTCATAGAGAGACGGAGCTGTGTCTTGATATCTTTCAATTGTTCTTTAATATCCATTTCAGATCAGTTGTTTATGGAAGGCAGCGGAGAATAATCAGTGCTGTAACGCAGCATTTGTTCTACATAACCTTCATCATAGGAAACTGTGACATCTGTAACAGTTCCGTTTTCATCTGTCACCAGTTCGTATTTCGGATTCACAAAGCCTTTGTAAGGAGCTAGATTCAGCTTCTTATAGCGTTCCAGAACTTCTGCATGCAGAGCCGGATCCACTTTTACCGCATAGTTTTCTACTAATGTACGAGCACCTTCAAAATCGCCAGTCGACTTGATGCGCTGAATTTCAGCTAATAATTCGCCGAAAAGCTGACGTACCTTCTGATAGTCATTGATAACCACATAAGTCTTTCCGTCTTTCTTCACCAGTTCCACCGCTTTATCGACAGCTCCTTTTTCAAATACCCAACGGGCTATCAGCTGGCGATTGCGCATGTGAGCTTCTTCAACACTATTTCCCGGTTCGATACGTACCAGTTGTGTCATCAACCCGTTCATCAGATAAGTATAGTATTGAGCCTTATAAGCATCGGGAGAAGAGAGCAATCCCAGTTCCACCAGCTTCGGATCGGCTACATAATACAATCCGAATAAATCAGCACGTGCCTCTTCGATGGTAGAGCCATAAGCCTTCAATGCATCCGGATCTACGCCCGGAAGCAACTTACCGGAACCGTGTCCCAAACATTCGTGCAAGTCCGTATGCAGCTCGTCCGTTAAGTCAGAATAGGCATCAATCAGTTGTATTTCAGCATCGCTATAAACAAATTCTTCGTTGAATCCGTTTCCGTGAGCGGCTTTATTATAAGCGTCTGTTATATTTCCGATTGTTACTGACTTAGAGCCGTGATGAGCACGAATCCAGTTAGCATTCGGCAGATTGATACCGATAGCTGTTGCAGGATAAAGATCACCTGCAAGGATAGCAGCAGTAATCACTTTAGCCGATACCCCTTTCACCTTTTCTTTCTTGAAAGATTTATCAACCGGAGAATGATCTTCAAACCATTGCGCGTTACTGCTGATAATCTCCGTACGATGTGTCGATTCCAGATCTTTGAAGTTCACCAAAGATTCCCAACTCGCTTTCATCCCCAGCGGGTCGCCGTAACTTTCAGTAAATCCATTCACAAAATCTATTCGTGAATCCAAGTCTTTCACCCAAAGAATAGCATATTCATCGAAATCTTTCAGATTGCCTGTTTCATAGAATTGAATCAGCTTGGTGATAACGGCCTTTTGCGCCTCATTCTCTGCCACACCTTCCGCTTTCTTCAGCCAATAAACAATCTTCTCAATAGCCTGTGTATAGAGTCCGCCTACTTTCCAAACCTTCTCTGTCAACTTTCCGTTTTCTTTTACCAAGCGACTGTTCAGTCCGTAAGAAACCGGTGTTTCGTCTTTCGGGTCTTTCATATCACTATAAAAACGTTCTGCCTCTTTCTGCGTCACTCCATCGTAATAGTTACAAGCAGAGGTCAATACAAGATCTTCGCCATCCGCCTGGTTTACCCGCTTCGGCATAACTGCCGGATCGAAAATCACCGGGAACAGCTCGGCACAGAGTTGATCGGCAGTCTGCCCTTTCTCCAGCGGAAGCAACTTGGCATCCAGACCGAGCACGGCCTGTTTCAAGAATTCCTGTGAGAAGTTCGGCACAAATTTCTCCGTACCATAGTGATGATGAATACCATTGGAGAACCATACCCTTTTCAAGTACACCTCCATGTTTTTAAAATCAGGCGTCGTTTTATCCCCCTGATAGTTTGTATATACTGCTTCGAGCATCCTACGGATTCTCAAATTATATTTTCCATTCTGGTCAAACAGAATATCCCTTCCTTCCAGAGCAGCCTCTGTCAGGTAATAAATCAGTTCCTTCTGTTTCAGCGTCAGTTCCTCAAATCCGGGAACCTTATAACGCAATATTTGTAAATCAGCAAATTGTTCCACTGTATAATCAAATTTTTCTGCTTCAGCAGTTGTTGTTTTACTTCCTCCGCACGATGTTAAGAGCGTGGCGGCCACTGTCATTAAAATCAGATGTTTTCTCATAATGTTAGTATTGATTAATTAAAATGAGAAAAGGAATTATCTCCAAAATCTTTCATTTAGAGGTAATTCCTTTTGACTAGTTTCGGAACGCGCAATTATTTCTTATTTTCGAGATGTTTTTTGCGATATCCATTAGGAGTCTCACCTACGTTTTTGTAAAATGCAGCGTAAAAAGATTGACGATTTGCAAAGCCAACCATGGCACTAATTTCTTCCACATTTTTGTCGGCATAACGTTTGTCAGTCAATAAATGCAAAGCATCTTTTACTCTGTATTCATTCAACAGGCAAGAATAGTTCATGCCAAAGCGTGAGTTTACTACTGCAGAAAGGTAACGAGTATTCGTTTTCAATTCTTTCGCCAAGTCCTTAGCTGAATAATCAGGATCCTTGTACTTCTTCTGTACAACGATGATATTCAGGATCTTGTCATACAACTCGTCTGCCAATTCCGGTCTAATCAAAGACCTGTATGCAGCCTTTTTTTCTTTCTTTTCCCTCAAATTGTAGGGACGTTTTTTCGGAGTTTCTTCCGTTTTTTTGTTCTCTAAATCACTCATTGAATTAACTGGTTAGGGTTTGTTCATTTGTTAATTATTGCTCATTTGCAACATAACATGTTACAAATGTCTTACTTTTTTTTTAAACACACAATTATTTTGTGCATTTTTTTTCTAAATAAACAATCAAAAACCTTGAAAAAGAAGGAATAGGGTTGAATAATAAGAAACTTTAACTTATTTATAATTCATATCAGAAACTGAAATCTACACATAATGAAAATTGCCAAAGAAAAATGTACCTTTGCAGCATGGATAAATCAGCATCAATGAGAGAAACTCTAAAGACATATTTCGGATACGATAGTTTCCGTCCTCTGCAAGAAGAAATCATCCGCCACATCCTGAACAAACGGGATGCATTGGTATTAATGCCTACTGGTGGGGGAAAATCAATCTGCTACCAACTCCCTGCATTGCTTTGCAAAGGTACTGCCGTTGTCGTTTCCCCACTTATCTCATTGATGAAAGATCAGGTAGAAGCATTGCTGGCAAATGGCATCGCTGCCGGAGCACTGAACAGCAGTAATGACGAAACGGAAAACGTCCAACTGCGTCGCGCATGTGTTGAAGGACGCCTGAAGCTGCTTTACATTTCACCGGAAAAACTTTTAGCAGAAAAGGATTATTTGTTGCGGGATATGAACATCTCTCTGTTTGCTATTGATGAAGCGCATTGTATTTCACAATGGGGACATGACTTCCGTCCGGAATACACACAAATGGGAGTGCTTCACCAACAATTTCCGCAAATACCGATTGTCGCACTAACTGCTACTGCGGATAAAATCACGCGCGAAGACATTGTACGGCAATTACATCTCAACCATCCCCGTATCTTTATCTCATCTTTCGACCGTCCCAACATTAGCCTGACTGTGAAACGTGGTTTTCAAGCGAAAGAGAAGAACAAGGCTATCTTAGAATTTATTCACCGCCACGGGGGAGAAAGCGGGATTATTTATTGCATGAGCCGAAATAAGACAGAAACCGTCGCACAGATGTTGCAAAAGCAGGGTATTCGCTGCGGTGTCTATCATGCCGGATTATCCACCCAACACCGGGACGAAACACAGAATGATTTTATTAACGACCGCATACAGGTAGTATGTGCCACCATTGCTTTTGGAATGGGGATTGATAAATCAAATGTCCGCTGGGTCATACATTATAACCTGCCTAAAAGTATAGAAAGTTTTTATCAGGAAATAGGACGTGCCGGACGGGATGGACTGCCCAGCAGTACTGTCCTGTTTTATTCATTAGGAGATTTAATATTACTTACCAAATTCGCTTCGGAAAGTAATCAGCAAAACATCAATCTGGAAAAGCTACAACGGATGCAGCAATATGCTGAAGCCGATATTTGCCGGAGAAGAATCCTGTTAAGCTATTTCGGAGAAACAACAACGGAGGATTGCGGTAATTGCGATGTTTGTAAAAATCCTCCTCAACGATTTGACGGTACGGTCATTGTGCAAAAGGCATTAAGCGCCATCGCACGTACAGAACAACAAATCAGCACAGGATTGCTGATTGACATTCTCCGTGGAAACTATTCTGCGGAAGTAACCGGAAAAGGGTATCAGGAACTTAAAACGTTCGGTGCCGGACGCGACATTCCTCCTCGTGACTGGCAAGACTATCTGCTTCAAATGCTGCAACTCGGCTATTTTGAAATAGCTTATAATGAGAATAATCATCTCAAAATAACGTCAAGCGGAAGTGATGTTCTCTTCGGAAGGACACAAGCGGCATTGGTAGTTATCCAGCATGAGGAAGCAGTTACCCGAAAAGGAAAAAAGAAAAAAGTGGTTATCGCCAAAGAACTCCCCTTTGGTGCGGCAGGTGGCGAAAGCCAAGATTTGTTCGAAGCATTGCGAGGATTAAGAAAACAGCTTGCCGATCAGGAAGCTTTGCCCGCCTATATCGTATTGTCAGACAAAGTGTTGCATCTGCTTTGCATCTCACGTCCCACCACCATCGAAGAGTTTGGAGAAATCAGTGGTATCGGCGAACACAAGAAAAAGAAATATGGAAAGGATTTCGTAAATCTGATTAGACAGTTCGTAGAATAAAAGAAATTCTTGAATAGTATATATTAACGAGTCACCTGACTAATGATTATTCGTTCCACTAAGGTTATCTTTCCGTTCCACAGTTGTTTCCCTTTAGTTCCACATAGGTAGAACTAAAGGGAAACAACTGTGGAACGAACTAATGTCCATAGCAAAAGGCGCTCACTTATGTAAACCGGAAAGATATAGTTGGCTTATTAATAACTTCACTTGCATTGCCGCAATTGCTCGTGCAAATCAGCCGGAGGCACTCCCAATGAAATAGCTTTTTCAAAGTCAGCTTTTGCCAATCCTTTCTTCTTCTGTGCCAGGTAGATATTTCCACGCAACAGATAAGCATCAGCCGAGGCAGCATCCAACCGGATGGCTTCCTCCAAATCGACCAACGCCAAGTCTTCATGTTTCATCTCACGTTCCACATCGGCACGGGCAATATAGAGCGTCGCATCTTCAGGAGTGGCCGCAAGCATCTTATTCAATATTTCAAGAGCTTCCCGGAATTTTCCTTCTTTCTGCTCCAAAGTAGCCAGTCCCAGCCGTCCGCTATAGCTCTGCGGATCGAGTTCCAATAAACGATTATAATCTATTCTCGCAGCCGGATAATCGCGGCGGAGCACATAAATATAAGCACGCATCAACAAAGCTTCTTTGTTCTGCTTATCCTCGTCCAACACCTGGCAATAATCCGTATAAGCACGGTCTGTTTTTCCCATTTCCATATAAATGGCGGCACGGTCGAGCAAAATAGGGACTGCCAAAGGAGCAAAGTTCAGTGCAAAAGAATAAGATTCCAATGCTTTATCAAACTCGCCCAAACGGCGCTGAACCAATCCCAAGTTAGAAAAAAGCAGTGCATTCTTTGCGTTTTTCGGTTCCAACTTCAAAGCCTGAAGCAAAAGTTCCTCTGCCTGGGGAAGACTGTCTTTTTCGATACACTCAATGGCTCTCTCGGACAATTGCTGATAGGTTTGCGCAAAGGTAACAGCCGGAAAACAAAAAAGCAAAGCTATAATTATTCTTACCATGGTTCAGATCTTTTTATAGTGAATGAATTAATCCAATGGATATGCGTCAAAAGCAAACAGTTCGGTCGACAAATAACGCTCTCCCGTATCAGGTAACAACGCTACTATTTTTTTGTTCTTAAATTCCGGACGTTGTGACAGTTGACGGGCGGCATACACAGCTGCTCCCGAAGAAATACCCGCCAACAGACCTTCTGTTGCCGCTAACTCACGTCCTGCACGAATCGCTTCATCATCTGGCACGCCTATTACTTCATCCACCACCGAAGCATCATAAAGCTTCGGGATAAAATTCGCTCCAATACCTTGAATACGATGCGAGGCCGCCTCTCCGCCTGCCAACACTGGAGACGATGCCGGTTCCACAGCAACAATATAAATATTCGGATTATGTTTCTTCAAAGCACGAGCTACCCCGCAGACTGTTCCCCCGGTACCAACTCCGGCTACAAAAACGGCCACTTCACCGTCTGTATCCCTCCAAATTTCTTCACCCGTTGTCCGTTCATGAACAGCAGCATTGGCGGGATTTTCAAATTGTTGCAAAATCACCGAACCGGGAATACTATCACGCAACTCCTGCGCTTTGGCAATGGAAGCTGCCATCCCTCCCAGCCCATCTGTCAATACAATCTGCGCACCCAACGCTTTCAACAGATTCCGCCGTTCCAGACTCATCGTTTCGGGCATGGTCAATATCAGGTGATACCCTTTAATAGTAGCCACCATTGCCAACCCTACACCTGTATTTCCGCTTGTCGGCTCAATAATCGTTGCACCGGGTTTCAATGCTCCACGAGCTTCCGCATCTTCAATCATCGAAAGAGCGACTCTGTCTTTTACACTTCCCGCCGGATTAAAAGCCTCCAGTTTGGCAATAATATTTTGTTCCAGACCATACTTTCCACTATAACCGGAAAGTTCCATCAAAGGGGTATTCCCCACTAAATCTGTTAGTTTCTTTGCAATCTTTGCCATCTTATTACTTCATTTTTGTCACAGACACGACAAAGATATGGAAAAAAAGGTATGTTTTACATCACATCATGAGAAAGATAAGGAAAAGTATAGTAACTTTGTATCCGTTCAATCTTTTTAAGTTTACATATATGAAAAAGAGAATTATACAATTTCTCACGACCTATTTTTTATTTGTTCTTTTATTCGTTCTTCAGAAACCAATCTTCATGGTTTACTACCATGACTTATATACTAATGCATCTTTGGGTGACTATTTCCGCGTCATGTGGCACGGATTACCGCTGGATTTATCTCTTGCGGGCTACCTGACCGCTATCCCCGGCATCCTGCTCATTGCTTCCGCCTGGACAAATTCATCCATACTCCGCCGCATCCGGCAAGGATATTTCGGAGTAATAGCCTTTGTCATGGCCTGCATTTTTATCATCGACTTGGGATTGTACGGATTTTGGGGATTCCGTCTGGACGCCACTCCTATTTTCTATTTCTTCTCTTCTCCCAAAGATGCCATAGCAAGTGTCAGTTTTTGTTTTGTCCTACTTGGAATTCTGGCTATGCTAATCTATGCAGCAATTCTATACTGTATTTTCTATTGCGTCCTTATCCGGGAGAAAAAGCCTCTGAAAATACCTTATCGACGCCAGAATGTCTCGCTTGCACTGCTTTTGCTGACAGCGGCACTCTTCATCCCTATCCGGGGCGGATTCAGCGTATCCACCATGAATTTAAGCAAGGTGTATTTCAGTCAGGACCAACGCATGAATCATGCAGCCATTAATCCGGCATTCAGCTTCATGTATTCTGCCACCCATCAGAATAATTTCGATAAGCAGTATCGTTTCATGGATCCGAAAATAGCCGACGAATTATTTGCAGAAATGGTAGACAAACCCGTCGCAGCAACAGACAGCATCCCCCAATTATTGAATACACAACGCCCGAACATTATTTTCATTATCCTTGAGAGTTTCTCCACACACTTGATGGAAACTTTCGGAGGACAACCCAATGTGGCTGTCAACATGGATAAATTCGCAAAAGAAGGCGTATTATTCAGCAACTTCTACGGCAGCAGTTTCCGCACAGACCGCGGACTGGCATCTATCATCAGCGGATATCCCGGACAGCCGAGTACCAGCATCATGAAATATCCCGAAAAGACAGACAAACTTCCTTCCATCCCCCGCAGCTTGAAAAATGCAGGATACAGCCTCGAATATTACTATGGAGGAGATGCCGATTTCACCAATATGCGCTCTTACCTGGTATCTTCCGGAATCGAGAAGATTATTTCCGATAAAGATTTCCCTCTGTCCGAACGTACCGGAAAATGGGGAGCACAAGATCACGTTTTGTTCCAGCGCCTGATGAAAGACCTGAAAGAAGAAAAACAAGAAGAGCCATTCCTGAAACTGGTTCAGACATCAAGCAGCCACGAACCATTCGAAGTTCCGTTCCACAGGCTGGATGATAAAGTCCTCAACTCCTTTGCGTATGCCGACAGTTGTGTGGGAGATTTCGTGAAACAGTATCAGGAAACACCGTTATGGAAAAACACACTGTTTGTACTCGTTCCCGATCATCAGGGTGCATACCCATACCCGATAGAAAATCCGTTGGACGGACAAACCATTCCGCTGATTTTAATCGGAGGTGCAATAAAACAACCTCTCGTAGTAGATACTTATGCTTCGCAAATTGACATTGCCGCCACTTTGCTCGCTCAATTAGGATTGCCGCACGATGAATTTACTTTCAGCAAGAATATCCTGAATCCGGGTTCTCCTCATTTCGCATACTTTACCCGGCCGGATTATTTCGGAATGATTACTGCCGACAACCAATTGGTGTATAATCTGGACGCCAACACCGTGCAACTGGACGAAGGCACCGCCAAAGGAGCTAATCTGGAAAAAGGAAAAGCATTCTTACAGAAGCTCTACGATGATCTTGCCAAACGCTAATTATTAAGAAATATGGAATATTTATAAGGTAATATAGGACATTTACTATTCTTTATTGTATATTTGCGACGTTAAAAATAGATCAATAAAGCCGGATGATACATAGCGAAATCGTGCAATTCCTTTCGGAGATAGATACAAATATCTTCTTATCTTTCAATGGTATACACTCCCCTTTCTGGGATTATTTCATGAGTTCCTTCACGGGTAAAATAATCTGGGTTCCCATGTATGCCACCATATTATACATATTATTAAGAAATTTCCACTGGAAAGTAGTCGTATGTTATGTGGCAGCTATCGCGCTCACGATAACCTTTGCCGACCAAATGTGCAGCAGTATCATCCGCCCGGTAGTGGCACGCCTGCGTCCCGCCAATCCGGACAACCCTATTGTGGATATGGTATATATCGTAAACGGGTATCGTGGAGGAAGTTATGGTTTCCCATCGTGCCATGCGGCCAATTCATTGGGTCTTGCCATGTTTGTAGTATTTCTGTTCCGTAAACGTTGGCTAAGTATTTTCATCGTAACTTGGGCAATTCTTAACTGCTATACACGTATATACTTGGGTGTACATTATCCCGGTGATTTACTCGTAGGAGGTATTATCGGAGGATTCGGCGGTTGGCTATTCTGTACTATCGCTCACAAAATAGCCATTTATTTGGAACCTTCCACCCGTACGAAGAGAAAAGATATAAAACAATGGCCAGTCACTATTTATGTAGGATTGCTGACAGTGCTCGGTATCATTATATATTCCATAATTAAAAGCTGGTAAGGTTCACCACAGATTACACAGATTCACACAGATTTCAAATGATAAAAAAGATATTCCACAAGAAGAATGAAGAGTAAGTGGAGTTATCAAACAAAATCTGAATATTAAAAATCACCCACGTTATAGATAGCTATAACGTGGGTGAAATTATTTATAAAGGGCTGTTATACAGCTCCATCAGCAATCTGTGTGAATCGGTGTAATCTGTGGTAGAATATCAAGCTTTCTTGATATAATCAACAATCCACTGTCCTACTTCTTTCGTTCCGTATTTAGCACCGTCAGCCACCTGGATTTCCGGTGTACGTACATTCTCATCCAAAGAAGCGTCTACTGCTTTACGAATCAGCGCACCCTCTTCTTTGCAATCGAAATACTCAAACAACATAGCTACGGAAAGAATTTGTGCCAACGGATTAGCAATATTCAATCCTTTAGCCTGCGGCCATGAACCGTGAATCGGTTCAAACACCGGAGTGCTCTCACCTGTGGAAGCAGAAGGAAGCAAGCCCATAGAACCACTGATTACAGAACCTTCGTCAGTCAGAATATCACCGAAGGTGTTTTCCGTTACCATCACATCGAAGAAAGCAGGTTCCTGAATCATTTTCATTGCAGCATTGTCCACAAACATATAATCTGTTGTCACTTCCGGATAGTTCGGAGCCATTTCCTGTGCAATCTGACGCCACAGACGGGAAGAAGCCAACACGTTTGCCTTATCTACCACCGTCAGATGTTTTCTGCGCTTCATCGCATATTCAAAAGCCACTTTCAAGATACATTCGATTTCCGGGCGAGTATAATAGTTGGTATCATACGCTTTGTCATTATCCTGATACTTTTCACCGAAATACATACCTCCGGTCAACTCACGGATACAGATAAAATCTGCGTTCTCTACCAGTTCCGCACGCAACGGAGATTTGTGAATCAGGCATTTGAATGTCTGCACCGGACGGATATTGGCAAAAAGTCCCAGTTTCTTACGCATCGCCAACAAACCTTGTTCCGGACGTACCTTAGCAGTAGGGTCGTTATCAAATTTCGGATCGCCTACGGCAGAGAATAAAACAGCATCCGCATCTTTACAAACCTGATAGGTTGCTTCCGGAAACGGATCGCCTACTTTATCAATCGCATCAGCTCCACAGATTGCATATTCGTAACTTACTTTGTGACCAAACTTCTCGCAAACGGCACTCATCACATCTACACCTTGCACAGAAATCTCCGGTCCGATGCCGTCGCCTGCTAATACAGCAATTTTAAAATCCATAATCGTTTATTCTTCTATTTATATATTCTTATAAAAAACATTCTTTGGGCAAGTTATCTCTCACTTGCTCTTCTCGTATTCATCTTCGATGAGGTTCAACATCTTCATAGTAGCTTTGATGGCAGCTTCCGTCTGATCGGCATCAAGTCCGCGGGTACGGAACACCTGCTCGTCATAACTCCATGTGATTACTGTCTGCACAAATGCATCCGTGCGCCCACCGGGAGGGATTGTCACCGCATAATTGGTCAGCATCGGGAATTTGCGTCCCAATGTCACCTTATATATCTTACGCAATGCACGAACAAAAGCATCATACTGGCCATCGCCGCCTGAACTCTCTTCGTACTCTTTTCCGTTGATTTCTATCTTCAACGTTGCCATCGGTTTCAATCCATGAGCCAGATTCACAAAATAGCTCTTCAGTTTGACCTTCTCACCAATCGCTCCATGCTTCAACACATCAGAAACGATGTACGGCAAATCTTCCTGTGTCACCAATTCTTTCTTGTCGCCCAGTTCGATGATACGCTCCGTCACCTTGCGCATAGCATCTTCATCCAGTTCCAATCCGAGGTCTTCGAGATTTTTGCGGATATTGGCTTTGCCACTTGTTTTACCCAACGCATATTCACGTTTACGGCCAAAGCGCTCGGGAAGCAAATCGTTACAGTAAAGATTATTTTTGTTATCTCCGTCGGCATGCACACCTGCCACTTGCGTAAAGACATTCTCACCTACAATCGGTTTGTTGGCAGGTATCATAATACCCGAATAAGACTCCACTACCCGGCTGACATCATTCAAACGGCTCTCGTCGATATTGGTCGCCGCATTGAAATGATCTTTCAGGATGGCTTGTACACTTGCGAGGGGAGCATTTCCTGCCCGTTCGCCCAGTCCGTTGATGGTAGTATGCAGTCCTTTTACACCGCTTAATACAGCTGCAAGAACGTTGCTCACTGCCAAATCATAGTCATTGTGCGCATGGAAATCGAGATGAGTATTCGGATAACGTTTCTTCATCTTCCGCATATACTCTATCACTTGCAAGGGATTCAAGATACCCAGCGTGTCAGGCAACATATAACGCTTGACACTCGTCTCTTGCAATCCATCCATCAACTGGAATACATATTCAGGAGAATCCTTGATACCGTTACTCCAATCTTCCAGATAAACATTGACGGTTATATCCTGTTCGTCGGCATAATGCACCACATTAATGATATCTGTCAGATGTTCTTCCGGTGTCTTTTTCAGTTGTTGCGTACAATGCTTCAGTGAACCTTTACAAAGGAGGTTAATCACACGGCAACCGGTACGCTGAATCCAATCGACAGAAGTATGCCCGTCAACAAAGCCGAGCACTTCCACTTTATGGAGCAGATTACGACGGGCCGCCCAGTCGCAAATCATCTTCACGGCTTCAAACTCACCGTCCGACACACGCGCCGAAGCAACCTCCACCCGGTCTACCTTCAAATCTTCTAACAGCAAACGGGCGATCATTAGTTTCTCATGAGGCACAAAAGATACTCCGCTGGTTTGTTCACCATCACGGAGCGTTGTGTCCATGATTTCTATTTTCACGCCTTCTTTTCCCATTCTTCTATTTTATCTTTATTGCTTAACAAGAAATCGATATCGTCCAATCCGTTCATCAAACAAAGTTTCTTGTAAGCATTGATTTCAAAATGTTCACTTTTACCTGTTGCCTTGTTGGTGATGGTCTGTTCGGGAAGATTCACTTCCACTTCCATCTTCGGGTCTGCTTCTATCGAATCGAACAATTCTTGCAGAAACTCCTCGGTTACAACCACCGGAAGCACAAAGTTGTTCAACTCATTATTCTTATGAATATCGGCAAAAAAACTGGATACCACCACACGGAAACCATAGCCGGCAATTGCCCAGGCTGCGTGTTCACGGCTGGAACCCGAACCGAAGTTCTTACCTGCCACCAATATCTGTCCGCTGTAAGTAGGGTTGTTCAACACAAAATCCTTGTTCAGGGAACCATCTGCATTGTAACGCCAGTCACGGAAAAGGTTATCACCGAAGAATTTTTCTTCACGAGTGGTTGCTTTCAAGAAACGTGCCGGAATAATCTGGTCAGTATCTACGTTTTCTAAAGGAAGAGGTACACAAGTACTTGTGATTATATTAAATTTTGTCTTAGCCATCGCCTTATTTATGAATTATAAATTATGATTTATGATTGAAATTACATCAGTTCTCTCGGATCGGTAATCACACCTGTCACCGCAGCAGCAGCAGCCACCAGAGGACTAGCTAACAAGGTGCGTGCACCAGGTCCCTGACGTCCTTCGAAGTTACGGTTGCTGGTAGATACCGAATATTTTCCGGCAGGAATCTTATCATCGTTCATTGCCAGACAAGCAGAACATCCCGGCTGACGAATAGCAAATCCGGCTTCCGTCAAAATCTTGTCGATTCCTTCCTTACGGATCTGTGCGTCTACCATCCATGAACCCGGAACCAGCCATGCAATTACATTCTCCGCTTTCTTGCGACCTTTCACGATGGAAGCAAATGCACGGAAATCTTCGATACGACCGTTTGTACAAGCGCCGAGGAATACATAATCAATCTTTTTGCCCAACAAAGATTCTCCCGGTTGGAATCCCATATAGTCCATTGATTTCTTGAATGAAACCTGTGCAGCTTCGCTCATTCCTTCCATCGTAGGAATGTGCTGTGTGATGCCCATACCCATACCCGGATTCGTTCCGTAAGTAATCATCGGCTCAATATCAGCAGCTTCAAAACGGACTTCCTTGTCGAATACGGCATCGTCATCACTCTTCAATGTCTTCCAATATGCCAAAGCCTTGTCCCATGCTTCGCCTTGCGGAGCACTTTCACGTCCCTTGATATATTCAAAAGTCACTTCGTCCGGAGCAACCATCCCCCCACGTGCACCCATTTCGATAGAAAGGTTACAAAGGGTAAGACGTCCCTCCATTGTCAGATTGCGGATAGCCGAACCTGCATATTCTACGAAGTAACCGGTAGCACCGCTGGTAGTCATCTTGGACATCATATACAGAGCTACATCTTTTGCAGTCACCCCTTTGCCCAGTTCACCGTCTACGGTGATACGCATTGTTTTCGGTCTTGACTGAAGAATACATTGCGAAGCCAATACCATTTCCACTTCACTTGTTCCGATGCCGAAAGCGATTGCTCCCATCGCACCATGAGTAGAAGTGTGAGAGTCACCGCAGACAATCGTCATTCCCGGCAAAGTCAAACCACGTTCGGGACCTACCACATGGATAATTCCATTCTTCGGATGCATCATACCGTAGTGTGTCAAACCAAAATCCTTCGCATTCTTAGTCAATGTGTCGACCTGCGTTTTAGAAATCGGATCCTCAATCTCCTTATCCTGATCGTGTGTCGGTGTGTTATGGTCGGGCATACAAAATACCTTTTCCGGACGCAACACTCCGATTCCACGTTCACGCAATCCGGCAAAAGCTTGCGGACTAGTCACTTCGTGACAATATAAGCGATCAATATAAAGCTGTGTAGGACCATCTTCCACAGTAGTCACCACGTGAGCATCCCATATCTTATCAAATAATGTATTCATCTGTTTATTTACTATTTTACTAATTACTATTTACTATTTTAGTCAATCTCTACAATGCCGATACGACTTTCAATCTCTTTTTTATGATTTGAATTTGTTAATACAGTCAATATAAGCTTCTACGGAAGCGGCAATAATATCTGTATTAGCTCCAAAACCATAATAAATCTGGTTATCGTATTCTACCTGCATGTGTACTTTACCTACATCATCACTTCCCTTGCTGATAGCCTGAATAGTAAACTCTTTCAAAGTCATGTGGCGTTCTACAATCTTCTTCAATGCTTTGATAGCTGCATCTACCGGACCGTTACCGCTGGCACAAGCCTCAAACTTCTCACCGGCAATGTTCAATCCCAAACTAGCTACCGAACGAACACCGACACCACTCGTCACTTGCAAATAATCCAGTTTGATGCGATGATTCTGGCTACGGTCTGCGCCTGCCAATACTAAAATATCGTCATCATTAATATCTTTTTTCTTATCAGCCAACTTCAAGAACTCATCATATACCTTATCCAGCTTTTCCTGCTCCAGATCAACTCCCAAAATAGAAAGACGATTTTTCAATGCGGCACGTCCGCTACGGGCTGTCAATACGATAGAGTTATCATCAATACCCACATCATGCGGATCAATAATCTCATACGTCTGTACATTCTTCAACACACCGTCCTGATGGATACCTGAAGAATGTGCGAAAGCATTACGTCCAACGATCGCTTTATTCGGCTGTACCGGCATATTCATTAAGCTGGATACCATACGGCTGGTCGGATAAATCTTCTGTGTATTGATATTGGTCTGAATATCTATTTCGTGGTGACTCTTGATAATCATGGCGATTTCTTCGAGGGCAGTATTTCCTGCACGTTCGCCGATACCGTTGATGGTAACTTCCACCTGACGTGCGCCGTTCAAAACACCGGCTATCGTATTGGCAGTAGCCATACCCAAGTCGTTGTGACAGTGAGTAGAAAGTATGGCATTATCGATGCCGTCTACATGGTCGATCAGGTATTTTATTTTAGCACCATATTCTGAAGGCAAGCAATAGCCCGTTGTATCAGGAATATTCACTACGGTAGCTCCCGCTTTGATAACGGCTTCCACCACACGTGCCAGATATTCGTTATCTGTACGGCCTGCGTCTTCTGCATAAAACTCTACATCGTCCACAAAACGGCGGGCGGGTTTT
>ERZ779822.29-NODE-29-length-137776-cov-4.88673_pt1 | contig 137776 bp, 131 predicted proteins | sample MGYA00511069_ERZ779822 | MGnify/ENA primary metagenome ERZ779822 (study PRJEB29588, sample SAMEA2147589) | human gut metagenome | biome: human gut; feature: human-associated habitat; material: faeces | place: Denmark | collected 2008/2010 ...
ATCCTCCTGCAAGCAAGCTTGCGTCGGATTTCCGACCTTTTGACCCTGGTATCATAAAATAAAAATGGAAAAGAAGAGGAGAAGTACTATGACAGAAAAAATGATCGAAAACAACAAGGTAAGTGTGATCGGAGAGATCGTATCAGATTTCACATTCAGCCATGAGGTCTTTGGAGAAGGCTTTTATATGGTAGAATTATCTGTCAACCGTTTAAGTGAACAGGCGGATATCATTCCTTTAATGGTTTCTGAGCGGCTTGTGGATGTACATAAGGACTATAAGGGCTGTACCATGGAAGCCGTTGGCCAGTTCCGTTCCTATAACCGTCACGAAGGTACTAAAAACCGCCTGATGTTATCGGTATTTGTACGTGAGATCCATTTTATGGATGAATTTACCGATTACACAAAGACGAACCAGATCTTCTTAGACGGCTATATCTGCAAGGCGCCGATCTACCGCAAAACACCTCTTGGAAGAGAGATCGCAGACCTTCTTTTAGCTGTAAACCGTCCTTATGGAAAATCAGATTATATCCCTTGTATCAGCTGGGGCCGTAATGCCCGTTTTGCTTCTGGCTTTGAGGTTGGAACAAGGGTCCGTATCTGGGGAAGAGTCCAGAGCCGGGAGTATACAAAGAAGATCACGGAGACAGAATGTGAGAAGCGTATTGCTTATGAAGTATCCATCAGCAAGCTGGAGTGTGATGAATTTTAAATAAATTTTCATATTTAGGCAGGAAAATCTTCTGGAAATCGTAAGAAATATTTGCATTATTACATAAATTGTGCTAGAGTGGTTTTGAAAAATGCTCACATGAGAGAACAGACATGAGGTGCAGAATGATGAAAGAAAATCTGATACAGGTGATCTGCGGACCTGGAAAAGGAAAGACCGCAAGTGCCTTAGGACGAGGTGTGACCGCTCTTTTAAAAGGGAAAACAGTCATCATGGTACAGTTTTTAAAGGGTTCCATGGAAACAGAAGGTATGGAGATCGTAAAACGACTGGAACCGGAGTTCAAATTATTCCGATTTGAAAAATCACCCATCTTTTTTGACCAGCTTTCAGAGGAAGAAAAGGACGAAGCAAGGATCAATATCCGCAATGGTTTGAATTTCGCAAAAAAGGTACTGGTTACAGGAGAGTGCGATATCCTGATCCTGGATGAGATATTGGGGATCCTGGATGAAGGCATTATTTCATTGGAGGAGTTAAAGGCGCTGATCTGTCAGGCAAGACAGTCCGAAGCAGAACTGATCATGACAGGAACCGTTTATCCTCAGGAATTAGATGAGTACGCAGACGAGATCACCAAGGTTCAGACACGTTATGAACACTGTGAGGGTTAAATATTTACAGTTGACATCTGCAACTGATAATGCTAATATTAAGAACATAAAACAGAGTAGAGGTTGCGCTGATCAAAAGTAACCGGCCGGATGTGACAGGCACAGAAGAAGGTCTGGTGAAAGGGAAAAGCGCCGAAGAAAAGAGGAAACCTGAAAGAGTCTTTTCTGGGCACAGGGTTAAGAACTTTGTGACTGTCATCCGGGTGGATGGAGAGCTACCGAAAGAGCAGATTCGTGAAGATGCGAAACCGTTGGAAGAGCTGACATTTACCTCAGCCCTTCCTTTTCTTTTGATGTGATCACCAGATTTTTCCAGATCACATCGCGATAGGAACACTCTGGTGGATCCGGGGACGCGTACTGCGTGTTTCCAACAATTTTACTATATTTAGGAGGAGAAAAGACATGGCAATTTATGAAGGCGCCGGTGTTGCACTGATCACACCATTTAAGGCAAATGGAGAGGTTAATTACGACAAGTTAGAGGAGATCGTAGAAGAGCAGATCGCAGGAGGTACAGATGCCATTGTTGCCTGCGGTACAACAGGTGAAGCATCTACCATGACCCATGAGGAGCACTTAGACGTTATCAAGTTTGTATGTGAAGTTACAAAGAAGCGTATTCCTGTAATTGCTGGTACAGGTTCTAACTGCACAGAGACTGCTATTTATCTGTCCCAGGAAGCAGAGAAGAATGGTGCTGACGGTCTGTTAGTAGTATCTCCATATTACAATAAGGCAACCCAGAAGGGTCTGATCGCACATTTTTCCGCAGTTGCAAATTCCGTAAAGATCCCAATGCTTCTTTACAATATCACCGGAAGAACCGGTGTGACCATCCAGCCTGCTACCATCGCTCATCTTTGGAAAAATGTAGATAATATCGTTGGCGTAAAAGAGGCTAATGGTGATTTCTCTGCTACTGCAACTTTAATGAACTTAACAGACGGCGGTATAGACCTGTACTCCGGAAATGATGACCAGATCGTTCCGTTATTATCCTTAGGCGGAAAGGGCGTTATCTCTGTATTATCAAATGTAGCTCCTGCTCAGGCACATGAGATCTGTGCAGCATATTTTGCCGGTGATGTAAAGCGCAGTGCAAAGCTTCAGTTAGATGCGATCCCACTGATCCATGCTTTATTCAGCGAGGTAAACCCGATCCCTGTTAAGGCAGCTATGAACCTGTTAGGAAAAGAAACAGGACCTTTAAGAATGCCTCTTACTGAGATGGAACCTGAGCATCAGGAAGTTCTTAAGAAGGAATTACAGGCATACGGACTGCTGTAAGGAGAAAACTATTCTTTAGGGCAGCAGGAGAAAGGAAAGAAAAATGGTCAGAGTCATCATGCATGGCTGCAACGGTGTTATGGGCCAGGTCATCACCGGAATGGCAAAGGATATGGAAGGGCTTACCATTGTTGCAGGCATTGATCTTAAAAATGATAAAGAAAATGGATATCCGGTCTATGCATCCTTAGAGGAATGCAAAGAAGAGGCAGATGTAGTAGTAGATTTTGCTTCTCCGAAGGCAGCAGACCATCTTATGGATTTCTGTGCAGAAAAGAAGCTGGGACTGGTACTTTGTACTACCGGACTTTCTGAAGAGCAGATCAAAAAAGTAAAAGAGACAGCAGAAAAAACAGCAGTACTGCGTTCTGCCAATATGTCTTTAGGCGTAAACCTTTTATTAAAACTGGTCCAGGAGGCAGCGAAAGTACTGGCTAGTTCCGGTTTTGATATTGAGATCGTGGAAAAACACCACAATCAGAAAAAGGATGCTCCAAGCGGAACTGCCCTTGCACTGGCTGAGTCTATGAACGAAGCTTTAGGCAATCAGTATCACTATGTATATGACCGCAGCAGCGTTCATGAAAAGAGAGATCCAAAGGAGATCGGCATTGCATCTGTCCGCGGCGGTTCTATTGTAGGAGATCATGATGTGATCTTTGCCGGAAAAGATGAGGTCATTACCTTTAATCATACAGCATATTCCAAGGCTATTTTCGCAAAAGGCGCTCTGGAAGCAGCAAAATTTTTAGCTGGAAAAGAACCTGGATTATACGATATGAGTAATGTTGTGCAGCTGTAGATCCACTTACGATAACGCGGAAATTTGAGTCTGCGCAAAAAACAGGAAAAATTTAACACTATAAAGCATTCTCTGATGTTACATACTAATAGCAGGTAAACGAAAGGAGAATGTTTTATGAAAAAGATCAGACCGTTTTTATTTGTATGCATGTTTGTGCTTTTGTCTCTTTCCCTTACTGCCTGTGCAGGAAGAAAAAATGGCAATATGAATGGGACGGAGCAGAACAGTGCCACTTCCTCGGCGGCTTCTGAGACTGGAAATGGAACAGGAGCAGGAACCGGGGAAAATGGCATGAATGGAGATACCGCATCCGGCTGGGGCGAAGGAGAAAATGGCACCATGACCGGCGGCACCAATGGAGAGATCGAGACTACCGGAGAAGGGCTGCTCGATGATCTTACAGATGATCTGAGCCGTGGCGCTTCCGATGCAGCAAGTGATGTGGAAGGCAGGTAACTTATGTGATCAATGAGCGTGCAAAGGCACGCTTGTCATATGCGCTGCAGTGATGACTGTCAGGAGAAAGATGAAAATTCTTTTTCCTGGCAGTTTTTTGCTTTTTTTTACAGCCTGTTTTACTCTTGAAGGAACGATAAAAATTTTCTATAATAAAACTGGAGTGCGTGGGAAAGGACTCCCATGAAAAAAAGAAAAGCAGTGAAACAATTAAAGAAAATGCGAAAGGCAGGGGTGAGAGCCTGGAAAAAGAAGAAAAAGAAAGGTAAAATGTTAGCTTTCTTTTTATTTCTGACACCTTTTCTGTTTTCAACCTCTGCCACAGGGCAGGAGAACTGGCAGGGGCTTTCTGTGCCATGGCCGGGAAAAGAGAAGATCCTGGAATACCTGATCCAAAAAGAAGTAGTCCGGGAACAATATGTATTGGAAAAATCTGGAAAAAAACAGGATGATGATACAGCAAATCCGGTTTTAAAAGAAGGCGCTGCTGTTTATCTGAAAGAAGGAAAAGTGTTATTTTTCAAGATCCGGGAGGAGAAAAAACAGACTGATTAGAACAGAGGGAATTTATTCATTAGGAATTTTAATGAGCCTGTTGCTTGTATTCACAGAAAACGTGTATTATAATTTCTACTGAAAATGACTTCTTTTATCGTTATGACTTATAAATGACAAGACTGTGATAAAAGGCGAAAGCGGAAAGGAAAGACCAATGAACCAGAATCAGATGGACTTTGATATCAGAGGAGATGAAGTGCGGGAGGAATGTGGTGTTTTCGGCATTTATGATTTTGACGGAAATGATGTTGCCTCCACAATTTATTATGGCCTGTTTGCTCTTCAGCACAGAGGACAGGAAAGCTGCGGTATTGCAGTCAGTGATACAGAAGGCCCAAAAGGAAAAGTAAGTGCGCATAAGGGAATGGGTCTTTGCAACGAAGTATTTACACCGGATGTGATCGAACCACTTCATGGAAATATCGGTGTAGGCCATGTAAGATATTCAACAGCAGGAAGCAGTACCAGAGAGAATGCGCAGCCTCTGGTATTAAACTATGTAAAAGGAACCCTGGCGTTAGCTCACAACGGAAACCTGGTCAATGCACCGGAGCTGCGTCATGAATTAGAATACACAGGCGCTATTTTCCAGACTACCATTGACTCTGAGGTCATTGCGTATCACATTGCAAGGGCGCGTATCCATACACCAACCGTAGAGCTGGCAGTGGCAGAAGCTATGAAAAAGATCAAGGGAGCATATTCCCTGGTGATCATGAGCCCAAGAAAGCTGATCGGAGCCAGAGATCCATTTGGATTTAAGCCTCTCTGCATCGGAAAGAGAGATAATGCCTATATTCTGGCATCTGAGACCTGTGCTTTAGAGACTATCGGTGCAGAATTTATCCGTGACGTAGAGCCAGGTGAGATCGTTACCATTACAAAGGACGGCATTGCTTCTAATAAAGAACTTTGCTTTACAGATCATGCAAAAGAAGCAAGATGTATTTTTGAATATATTTATTTTGCAAGACCGGACAGTGTATTTGACGGTGTAAGCGTATATCATTCCCGTATTCAGGCAGGCCGTTTTCTGGCAATGGACTCACCGATAGATGCAGATCTGGTAGTGGGCGTTCCGGAGTCCGGAAATGCAGCAGCCCTTGGCTATGCAATGGAGTCAGGTATTCCTTATGGAACTGCTTTTGTAAAGAATTCCTATGTAGGAAGAACTTTTATCAAGCCAAAACAGAGCAGCCGTGAATCAGCGGTCCGCATTAAATTAAATGTATTAAAAGAAGCTGTGGCAGGAAAACGTGTGATCATGATCGATGACTCTATTGTCCGTGGAACTACCAGTGCCCTGATCGTAGGCATGTTAAGAGACGCAGGAGCCAAAGAAGTCCATGTGCGCATCAGTGCGCCGCCATTCCTTCATCCATGTTACTTCGGAACCGATATCCCGTCAGAAGACCAGCTGATCGCTCATAACCGTACAGTAGAAGAGATCCGTGAACTTTTAGGGGCAGACAGCTTATCCTATCTGGCTTTGGACCGTCTGTATGAAATGGCAGGAGGAAAGGCGATCTGTACTGCATGTTTCAGCGGGGATTACCCTATCGAGCCGCCAAAAGAAGATATCCGCGGCAGCTATGAGAAGTAGATGGTTGTTTAGAAAACGCAGATATGTTATACTGTAACGAGTGCAGGGGAAAACAAGCGGCTGCGAAGCAGACATTTGTTTTTCACAAACCGTTAACGAATGAACCGTCTGCGGAGCAGACAGTAGAGCGCGTTAGCGCGGGGTTCATGAGTAAAAAAAGCCTACTAAGCAGGTACAGGAGGAAAAACCAATGAGTAATGATAAATACGTAAGCCCTCTTTCTGAGCGTTATGCAAGCAAAGAGATGCAGTACATTTTTTCACCGGATATGAAATTCAAGACCTGGAGAAAACTCTGGATCGCGCTGGCCGAGACAGAGAAAGAACTGGGATTAAATATTACACAGGAGCAGATCGACGAGCTGAAAGCCCATGCAGATGACATCAATTATGATGTTGCAAAGGCAAGAGAAAAAGAAGTACGTCACGATGTTATGAGCCATGTGTACGCATACGGCGTACAGTGCCCGAAGGCAAAAGGCATTATCCATTTAGGCGCTACCTCCTGTTATGTAGGAGACAATACAGATCTGATCATTATGACTGAGGCTCTGCAGTTAGTCCGCAAGAAATTATTAAACGTACTGGCTGAACTGGCTAAATTTGCAGATAAGTACAAAAATCAGCCAACACTGGCATTTACCCATTTCCAGCCTGCACAGCCTACAACTGTAGGTAAGAGAGCAACCTTATGGATGATGGAATTAAAGCTGGATTTAGACGATCTGGAATATCTCATCGGTTCTATGCGTCTGTTAGGTTCTAAGGGAACCACAGGAACCCAGGCAAGTTTCTTGGAGCTGTTTGACGGAGATCATGAAAAATGCCGTCGTTTAGATCAGCGGATCGCAGAGAAAATGGGATTTTCCGGCTGCTATCCTGTATCCGGACAGACCTATTCCAGAAAGATCGACAGCCGTGTGCTCAGCGTTTTAGCAGGTATCGCACAGAGTGCTCACAAGTTCTCCAATGATATCCGCCTTCTGCAGCACTTAAAAGAAGTAGAAGAGCCATTTGAAAAGCACCAGATCGGTTCTTCCGCTATGGCATACAAGAGAAACCCGATGCGCAGCGAGCGCATTGCTTCCCTGTCCAACTACGTAATGAGCGATATGATGAATCCAATGTTAGTTGCTTCTACCCAGTGGTTTGAGCGTACTCTGGATGACTCTGCAAATAAGAGACTGTCCGTACCGGAAGGATTTTTAGCTATCGATGGTATCCTGGATCTGTACTTAAACGTAGTAGACGGACTGGTAGTATATCCAAAGGTAATTGAGAAGCACATGATGGCAGAGCTTCCATTTATGGCAACAGAAAACATTATGATGGATGCTGTAAAGGCAGGTGGAGACCGTCAGGAACTTCATGAGCGTATCCGTCAGCTTTCCATGGAAGCAGGCAGAAACGTAAAAGAAAAGGGTGAGGACAATAATCTGTTAGAGCTGATCGCAGCAGATCCTGCATTCAACCTGTCCTTAGAGGATTTAAAGAAGGCTATGGAGCCATCCCGCTATGTAGGACGCGCACCAAAGCAGGTAGAAGAGTTCTTAGAGGAAGTCATCAACCCGATCTTAAAGGAAAACGAAGAAGTTCTGGGAATGACTGCTCAGATCAATGTATAAAAGATCACAAATTTGAAATAAATGGACGAAGGGGGCTGGAGCGAAAGCATTCAGCCCCCTTTTAATAAGCACAGGGATCCTGCGCTTTATGCAAGGGGAATTTTATGAATATCAATCTGGAATACTACAAGGTATTTTATTATGTATGTCAGGAAGGCAGCCTTACGGCAGCGGCCCAGAGACTTTGCATTTCCCAGCCGGCAGTAAGCCAGGCAGTGCGTCAGCTGGAAAAAGAGGCGGGAACAAAATTATTTTCCCGTACTTCCAAAGGGGTGCTCCTTACAAGAGAAGGAGAACTGTTATACCATTATGTAAAAGGCGGGGTAGAACAGCTGCTAGAAGGCGGACGGATGCTTAAAAGAATGCTGGATATGGATATGGGAGAGGTGCGGATCGGTGCCAGTGACATGACACTGCAGTTCTTTTTACTTCCTTATCTGGAGCAGTTCCACAAAGAATATCCGAAGATCAAGGTGACAGTGACCAATGCGCCGACTCCGGAGACCATCCGCTGCCTGGAAGAGGGCAAGATCGACTTCGGTGTGGTAACAACGCCATTTTCAGGTCATGGAGCTATCCACAGTACAGAGGTAAAGCCGATTGATAATGTATTTATTGCAGGAAGCAGCTTTAAAGAATTGCAGGGGAAAGAGCTGGACTATTCCATTCTCTGTGATCTTCCCTGTATCTTCCTTGAAAAAAATACCAGCACCCGCCTGTTTATGGATCAGTTTTTATCCCAGAAAGGCATTGAATTAAAGCCGGAATTTGAGCTGGCTACCAGTGATATGATCGTACAGTTTGCCAGGCGGAACATGGGCGTTGGCTGCGTGATGGAAGGCTTTGCAGAAGAAGCAATAGAGCGGGGAGAAGTATTTGCCCTTTCCTTTAAGGAAAAAATGCCGTCCCGTTCCATCTGTCTGGTAACAGGAGAGTCGGGGTTAATGTCCATGGCGGGAAAGCACCTGTTGGAACTGCTTACAGGGAAATAAGAAAAATAGATAGCGGATACAGATAACATAAGCTGATATTATGACATTCATAATAAATAATCACTTTACTTATAGCCTATAATATAGTAAAGTAAAAGAAGATTGATTATTTATTATGATACTGGGCTTATGCCCCAAGGAGGAATTTACGTATGGTTAGAGCAATTGTAGGTGCTAACTGGGGAGACGAAGGAAAAGGCAAGATCACAGATATGCTTGCAAAAGAGTCTGACATTATCATCCGTTTCCAGGGCGGAAGTAATGCAGGTCATACCATTATCAATGATTATGGTAAATTTGCGCTTCATCTTCTTCCATCTGGTGTATTCTATCAGCACACTACCAGCATCATTGGAAATGGCGTTGCATTAAACATCCCATATCTGATCAAGGAGATCCAGTCTATCGTAGACAGAGGCGTTCCGAAGCCACACATCCTGGTTTCTGACAGAGCACAGATCCTGATGCCTTACCATGTACTGTTTGATACTTATGAGGAGGCTCGTCTGGCTGGTAAGTCCTTTGGCTCCACCAAGTCCGGAATTGCTCCATTCTATTCTGATAAATATGCAAAGATCGGCTTCCAGGTAAGCGAACTCTTTGATGATGATCTGTTAAAGGAAAAGACAGAGAGAGTATGCGAGATCAAGAACGTACTTCTTGAGCATCTGTACCACAAACCTCTGTTAGATCCAAAGGAACTGTACGATGAGTTAGTAACCTACCGTGAAATGATCCGTCCATATGTATGTGACGTATCTGCATATCTGCACAATGCCATTAAAGAAGGCAAGAAGATCCTGTTAGAGGGACAGTTAGGTTCCTTAAAGGATCCGGATCACGGAATTTACCCAATGGTAACTTCTTCCTCTACACTGGCTGCTTACGGTGCTATCGGCGCAGGTATCCCACCATATGAGATCAAGGATATTACTACTGTTGTTAAGGCATACTCCAGCGCAGTTGGCGCAGGCGCATTTGTCAGCGAGATCTTCGGTGATGAAGCAGAAGAGTTAAGAAACCGTGGCGGTGACGGCGGCGAGTACGGCGCTACTACCGGACGTCCAAGAAGAGTAGGCTGGTTCGATGCAGTTGCTACCAGATACGGCTGCCGTATCCAGGGCGCTACTGAAGTGGCCTTCACAGTATTAGATGTACTTGGCTACTTAGATGAGATCCCGGTTTGCATTGGCTATGAGATCGACGGCGAAGTGACCAGAGACTTCCCAACTACTGCAAAGCTTGAAAAGGCTAAACCGGTATTTACCAAGCTTCCAGGCTGGAAGACAGATATCCGCGGAATCAAGAACTACGCAGATCTTCCAGAGAACTGCCGTAAGTATATTGAGTTTGTAGAAAAAGAGATTGAAGTACCGATCACAATGGTATCTAATGGCCCAGGCCGTGATGATATTATCCTTAAATAAATGAACGGAAAAAACAGGCGTATCCGAAAGATCAGGATGCGCCTGTTTTTTAATAACATTCTATAACTCCCCCAGCTTTGCCAGGCTGCGCCACTCCTTAGGTGTGACGCCGGTACACTTTTTAAAAATAGAGATGAAATAGCTTACATCGTTGTAGCCTGCTTTGGCAGCAATATCATTGATCCGCATATCCGTAAGCCGTAAAAGCTCCATGGATTTTTTTAAACGCAGGTCTAAAAGCAGTTCGCTGAAGGACTGTCCTGTATTCTTTTTGATGAGGCGGGACAGATAAGCGGCGCTGTAGTTCATAGACTGGGCCAGCATATCAAGAGAAACATTCTGCTCCAGATTCTGTTCCAGATAATCAGTAATGCGTTCTGCAATCCCGTCTCCAAAAGAACTGGATCCTGTCTGGATCAGAGACTCTAACAGGGAAAGAGATTCTTTGGACAGTGTTTCCATACTTTCACAGCGGAATAAATGTTCGATAGCATCATATTCATTTTCAGAACTGTTAATATAACTTTCGGCAAAACGGTATGTAAGCACAACAAGATTGATCAGCGTTTTTTTAATATAAGAAAAGTCACCGTGGGCAGACTGGAGCAGTTCATCAAAAAACTGCCGGAAGGTCTGTTGTAATTCTTGTTTCTGATTCTGAACAATACATTTCTGTATTTTCTTTTCATACATGGTCAGATTGAAAATATCATGATCCTGTTTTTTCTGTATTTCCGAATACATGATCAGGGAATTTCCACCTAAAGCGCTCCGGCAGTTAAGGGCCTGGACAGATTGCTTTTTTAACTGATGAAGCATAAAAATATCAGAACTTGGAAGGCTGATGCCAAAAGAAATATGGAACCCCAGTTCCTGCAGCGTTGTCTTCTGGAGCATTTCGCACAGGTGTAAAGAGGCAACCTCACAAAATTCAGGGGAATGCTTTGCATTAAAACAAAGGATACAGCTGATAATATCAATGCCCTGGGCAAGATAAACTTCCGGTTCCATTCCATTTAACAGCTCTTTGATCTGGGCATAGAGGGCAATATCTAAGGAACTTCCGGGAAAGTCACTTTGGGTGGAAATGACCACATAAAGAGCATCCTTAATGTTGCAGGCAGCTATTTTTTCTGAATAATCCCCAATACGTCCCTCTAATAGATCCTGGTAGATCTGCTCTGTGAGAAGAGGAGAGATGAGCTGAAGCTTTTCCTGGATGTATGTCTGCTGTCTGCGCCTGCTTTCCAGGTTATCTAAGGAATGGATACAGGAAAGGAGGGCGGATTCAATATCTTCAAATCGGAATGGCTTTAAAAGGTACTGGCGGATTCCAAGTGATAAAGCCTGTTTGGCGTATTCAAATTCTGCATAGCCGGTTAAAAGTATGATCTCTGTTTCCGGGGATCGTTCTTTTACAGCTTTGGAAAGCTCCAGGCCGTTCATCCCCGGCATACGTATATCGCTGATCAAAATATCCACTTTTTCTGATTCCAGAGTATGCAGTGCATTTAAGCCGTTTTCTGCAAAGCAGGTCACACAACACTGGTGATCAGACCATGGAAATGTTTTTAAACTGTCAAGTACGATAGGTTCATCGTCTGCGATCATTATCTTATACATACATATTTCCTCAAATTCTTTACTGCTTTTCTTTTTCTGCCTTCTCAACATGAAGAGGCATGCGGATGATAATAGTGGTTCCTTTTCCTGGATCAGACAGGATCTTTAAGCCAAAATCCGTTCCATACAGAAGCTGGAGCCGTTTGTGGACACTGGAAAGTCCAAAGCTGCCTTTCGTGCCTGGAGGCGGATCTAAGGCCTTTTCTATCTGGGCCCGTGTCATTCCCACACCATTATCATGGATCATAAAGAGGACGGTTTCTTCCTCATCATTTAAGATCCCGCTTATTTTTATAGTACCGTTTCCATTTTTTTCTTCCAGACCATGGATAAAGGCATTTTCCACAATAGGCTGAAGAATAAGTTTGGGGATCATAACAGGCATAAGTGCCGGTTCTACAGCAATATTTGCCTGTATTTTATCCCTGAAGCGGGCTTTCTGTATCTGTATATAATCACGGATATAAGACAGTTCCTGGGAAACAGTTATATAAGGATCAGTGTTTCCCATAGATGCACGCAGGAGAGAGGCCAGAGAATAGGTAGTATCAAAAATAGCATCGTTGCCTGCAAGTTTTGCCTGCCAGCAGATGGTATCTAAGGTATTATAAAGAAAATGTGGATTCGTCTGTGCCTGCAGGGAAGCATATTCTGCTTCCTTGCGCAAAAGCTCTGCCTTGTATACAGTCTGGATCAGGGAATTGATCTTCTGGATCATGTGATTAAAACCGGTATTTAAGTCGTTAAATTCATTTTTTGAAATGCCTTCTGCCAGATTAACGGAGAAATCGCCTTCTGAGGCTTTTTTCATGGCAGCTGTTACTGTATGGATTTTTTCAGCAAAAGAGCGTGAAAGCCTGTAGGAAATAAATATTGCCACAGCAGATACTAAAAGTACGCCTGTAATAACAGAAAGAGCCAGTTTTCGTACCTGGGCATGCAGGTCAGAAACTGAAATGATCCCCAGGGATTTCCAGCCGGTCTTAGGAGAAGTAGTATAAAAATACTCATAATCCACAGAGCCGATCTTACGGTTAAAACATCCATTTGTGCCGGTAAGAAAAGGATCAAGATCTGTAAGGAAAGAAGGATCCACTTCTTTGATATTAATAGGCTGGTTTTTGGAATCTAAGATAAGGGCAAATCCTTTCTCATCAAAATGGATATTCTTTACCAGATTGTCAATATAGCTGCTGTAGAGAGAAATATATAAGGTGCCCATATGATGAAAATTCCTGGTACTTTCAATGGGCCGTATCATCTGGATGATCTGTTGCCCGGTATCACTGCGCCAGGTAATTGAGGATATATCAGTCAGGTCAGAAGCTGGGTAAAATAGATCCTCTGTATCCGGATCCAGCCTGGCAGGTACACGAAAAAGGGTATTATTGTCTTTAAATGAAGCAGCGGGGCGGATGGTAATATCCCGCATGGATGCATAGTCATATGTAAGGATCATATTTTTTTCCAGCTGATAGCTGTCCACCCGGCTGATAGACTGGCCGTTTGACAGATTTTCCAGTGCATTCTGGATATAGTTATTATAAGAAATGGAAAGAGAGGTATTTTCAATCTGTACTAATAACTGATCCAGGTTGTCAGACAACTGCTGGATGGATTCTGCTGCATAGGAACTGGATTTCTGGTTGATGATCCGGGAAGCTAACAGATAACACCAGAAGGAGATCACAGAAAGCGGTATCACAGTAAAAATAAGAAACCAGATTAAAAGCTGTTCCTGGATCTTGCGGTTTTTCATTTTATGTCCTCCTGTCATAGTCATAGAAAATTTCCAGTTTAAGAATAGCACAAACAAGAAAAAAAGTATGCAGGTTTTTCATAACGTGTCATATTACCCATATTATATCAGATTCTTTATATTGTTTTTAAATCCATGGATATGATACCATAAAGTCATCAGAAATGAAGCAAATAAAAGCAAAAAACGAAGTAAAAAAAGCAAAAACGAAAGGAAAACAGGAAGGAGAAGAAGTTATGAAAAAAAGAAATTGGGTGATCATGATGTCAGCAGCGGCTCTTGCTATGGCAAGCGTGACCGGATGCTCTTCACAGAATGGGGGAGAAACAACTGCCAAGGCGGAAAATGCAGGTGGAAGTAAAGATGGGGCTTCTGCTGATGGGGTAAAGGAGATCACTATGTGGTATCAGGAAAATAAGACCATGATACCTGTTTTTGACCAGAGAGTAGAAGATTTTAACAAGGAATATGAAGGGAAATATCATCTGACCATTGAGTATATTCCAAGAGGTTCTTCTTATGCTTATGAGGATAAGGTAAACTCAGCAGCTGCAGCAGGGATACTTCCGGATCTTCTTTCTTTAGACGGTCCAAATGTTTCTAACTATGCAGCAAACGGAATTATTGTTCCGATCACCAGCTATGTATCAGAGGAAAGCAAAAACGACATGCTTCCGTCAACAGTATTACAGAATACATACCAGAATGACATGTATACAGTCAGCTTCAATGAAGCAGTCAGCCTGTTCTATTACAACAAAGAGGTATTTGAGGAACATGGCTTCCGTATTCCGGAAGGAATTGATGATGCTTACACACTGGATGAAGTGTATGAAATGGCAAAAGAAGTTTCCACTCCTGAAATGGTAGGTATTAAGATCATCATGAATAAGGGCGAAGGCCTGATCTACGGTTTATCCCCATTATTTGATTCAGCAGGTGCACCGTTAGTCAGTGAAGATGGTTCAAAGGCAGATGGCTACATCAACAGTGAAAAGAGTGTGGAGACTGCTGTTAAGCTTCAGAAATTCTTTGATGACAAGCTTGCCAATATTGATCCTACACCTACTGAATTCCAGGATCAGAAGGCAGCTATGTGGATCGCCGGAAACATCAATCAGGTCGTTCAGTTTGATGATTTCCCGGATCTGCATTGGGGAGCAACCTATCTGCCAAAAACAGGCGATCATGTAGTTTCCAACTGCGGAAGCTGGACATTGGGAATTTCTAAAGACTGCAAGGATCCGGATGCAGCTTATGTGGCACTGGAATTCATGACTAATTCTGAATCTACCAGACTTTACGGTGAGGTAGGAGGATATCCGCCTGCAAGAAAGTCTGCTTATGAAAATAATACCCAGTGGGATGAATATCCATACAGTCTTGCAAAAGAGCAGCTTTTTGAGGCGGCTGTTCCAAGACCAAAGACACCAGTTTATACTGTATTGACTTCCAAGTTTGCAGAGGCAATGTTAGATATTTTTACCGGTTCTGACGCAAAGGAATCTCTGGATGCAGTGGCATCTTATGTAGATGATGAATATGCAAGAGTGAAGGATTCTATAAAATAGCAAGTATGAAATAGCAGTAAATGGGATGCCTTCTAAAAAGAAGACATCCCATTCTGGTAAAGGGCATTTGTAAAGGAGGAGTATTGTGAGATATAAGATCGATTCCGGAAACAGTACCAGAATTAATATTACAGGAAGAAGAACAGGGGAGCAGCCAGGCTGTGTTCGCATCTTCCACAAAGGACAGTTGTCAGAGGAAGCATATTACAAATTTTCCGGTTTTGAAACTTTTTTATTTATCTGGGAAAAAGAGCAGGAATATGAGGTGGAGATCTGTGAACTGGAGGTTTCTTTAGCCTATTCTTACTGCCCTGATTGTGTGCTGGAGCAGGGAGTAAGATTTATAGAATTTAAAGATAAGGCGTATTTTTATACAAAAGATAATTTAAAAGATGCGCTGACGCAGGATTACAGAAATACTTTCCATTTTTCTCCTTATAAAAACTGGATGAATGATCCAAACGGTCTTTGCTGGTTTAAGGGATATTATCACCTGTTTTATCAGTACAACCCTAATGGTCAGGAATGGGGAAATATGCACTGGGGCCATGCAGTGAGTAAAGATCTTCTTCACTGGGTACATCAGCCGGTTGCAGCTTATCCGCAGATCGAGTTAAATGGCTGTGAAGGAGAATACAGGGGCGGAGCTTTTTCTGGAAGTGCAGTGATCGAAAAAGATGTGATGCATTTATTTTACACCAGGCATTTCGGAAAAACAGACCGCAGCTGGCAAAGACAGTGGCAGGTAACAAAACAAAGCAAGGATGGCGTTCATTTTACTCATGAAGAATGTGCTGTGTGGGGAACACCAGAAGGTGTTACCTGGCATTTCAGGGATCCTAAGGTTGTTCAGATAGAGGATAAGTGGAATATGATCATTGCAGGCAGCTGTTATGACCGTCCGGCAGTATTCCGTTATGAATCAGATGATCTTAAAAGCTGGAAATATGCCGGGATCTTATATGGGGAAACAGATCCCCAGTACGGTATTGCAGAGTGTCCGGATTTCTTCTATTTAGATGGAACATGGGTTTTGATCGTCAGTTATATTTATGCAGACGGGCGTAAAGATGGACGAGATGTAGTATGGTATACAGGAACTTATAAAGATGGAAAATTTGATCCGAAAAACAAGGGCCTATTAGATGAAGGAAAAGATTATTATGCTCCGCAAAGCTTTGAAGTGGAAGGAGAGCGTATAAGTGCCGGATGGAACTGTCACAGGCTGGGGCAGCATATAGCACAGCCGGGAAGTGCCAACGGCAGCTTAAGTCTTCCGAGAAAATTAGCAGTAAAAAATGGAAAACTATACTCACAGGTAATCCCACAGATCCAGGAACTTTTTACAGAAAAAGCAGAAAACGGGCCGTATTTCCTTTCAATGAAAAAGACAAAAGAAATAAAGGAAAGTACAGTTCTTTCTCTGGCTGGATCACCGGCAGGAAAGCTAAATTTGTATATTGGTGAAACTGCTTTAAAACTAACCCTTGAAAAAGAAGATGCAGATGCAAAAGAGCAGGCACTTCCATTTGTATGCCAGATACAGACAGATCATCCGGTAGAAGAAATAACTGCTTATGTAGATAAAGCGATCATAGAGCTGTTTATCAATGGCGGTGAACAGGCATGTACAAGAAGATTTTATCTTCCAAAAGCAGTTTTAAGACCTGTAGAAGAAAATACAGGTGCATGGAGTATTGATATAAAGGGAATGAGATCCATCTGGTGATCCAATCCGGTAAAAGAAGGGAGATATTATAATGAGGGGCAGAAGAAAAAGCTATGCTTACTTTTTTATCCTTCCAGGCTGTCTGATCCTGCTGATGTTTACCATCCTGGCAGCGGCTCTGGCATTTGGATTCAGTTTTATGGATTTTAACCTGCTGCGGCCAAAGGATGCAGCCTTTGTAGGATTTGAAAATTACATCCGCCTGTTTCAGGATGCCAGTTTTTTAAAGGCAATGAAAAATACACTGTATTTTGCAGTTGTTGTAGTTCCTTATCAGGTTACACTGGCATTTGGTCTGGCACTTTTAGTACGTGAAAATATTAAAGGCATTGGAATTTTCCGGTCTGCCTATTTTTCACCGTTAGTAACATCCATGAGTGTTATCGCTATCCTGTGGACCTTTATTTACAATCCAAATCCAACACAGGGCCTTTTAAATGCTATTTTAACAAAATTCGGCCTTCCGGCCTGCGATTTCCTGCGAAGTGCTGATACAGCCATGAATTCCATTATCTTTATGTCAGGCTGGCATGCAGCAGGACATCAGATGATGATCCTTTTGGCAGGTCTTCAGGCAATCCCGGAAGATCTTTATGAAGCAGCTTCCATTGACGGGGCCGGTGCATTAAAAAAGTTTCTTTATATCACAATTCCAGGTATTAAAAATGTGCTGATCTTCGTAGTTATGATGACGACGATCGCTGCCATGAAGCTGTTTACACAGCCTTACATCATGACTAACGGCGGTCCAAAAGAGTCTACTATGACACTGACCTATTATCTGTATCGCCAGGGCTTCCAGTACCGTAATATGGGATATGCTTCTGCAGTTTCAGTTATTTTCTTTATTGTAGTAGTAGGTATTTCAGTTGTAGTAAAGAAGCTTATGAAAGCAAGATAGGAGGATAAACAGATGAATAAGAATAAAAAATATTTTCTGATCTATGTAGTCAATATCCTTCTGGGACTTTTGTATATTTCTCCCCTGATCTGGATGGTGGTATCTGCATTTAAACCGGAAAACCGTATTTTTGCAGATATGTCCAAAGGACTGGCAGCCTTCTGGCCTGCAGGAGCGACCTTAGATAATTTTAAAGAAGTCTTTGTACGAAGCAACATGCCCCGCTATATCCTGAACAGTGTTACTTATGTTACGATCCTTGTGTTTTTAAGCATGGCAGTAAACTCTGCCTTTGGTTATGCACTTGCAAAATTTGAATTTAAGGGTAAAAATGTGATCCTTACAGTGGTATTATCTTTGCTGGTACTGCCGTTGGAAAGTATTTTGCTATCTTTGTTTTTCATTGTAAATAAGCTGGGATGGGTGGATTCCTATCTGGCACTGATCATTCCTTTTATTGTAAAATGTTTTGACGTATACCTGTTCAGGCAGTTTTTCCTGGATGTGCCGGATGATCTGATCGAAGCAGCAGAGATTGACGGAGCCGGACCATTTAAAACCTTTTTACAGGTCATCATACCGGTATCCAAGCCTGTTTTTGCTACTGTCTTTATTCTGGATTATGTGGCTTACTGGTCCGACTTTATGTGGCCTCTGCTTGTTATCACTGATGCAGGAAAAAGGACGGTACAGCTTGGTATTCAGACATTTTTTACAGAACCTCCGGTTTATTATGGTCCTATCATGGCTGCGCTGACTATTGCATCTGTGCCTATGATCATTATGTTCCTGTTTTTACAGAAATATTATGTGCAGGGAATTTCTACCAGTGGTATTAAAGGTTGACAATATCAAGGTTGATAATATTAAAAAGTCAAAAAATATAAAAAAAGGTCTGCTGATGATATTTTATCAAAAGCAGACCTTTTGCATTAAAAATTATAAATAAATTCAGGATCTGGTACACTTTTTCATAAATAACTGGCCCGGCATTGCAGACGAGAGGTTGGCTATTTTTTTAATGATGTATCAGATGTATCCTTACTGTCATCTTTTTTTAACACCCGTGTCATCAGTCCCATAGCATAAAACAATACGGAAATAAACACGATAGAGAAAATAACTGCCATCAGCTGATTGGCCGGGGCGCCGGTTATTGCAAGTACAATGGCTGCAATAAAAAGGCCTGCTAATAATATTACCATAAGGGCAGCTGATATCCGTTTTAATTTCTTCATGGATTTTTATAACTCCTTTTTATTCTGCCAGTTCTTCCCATTTCTCATAGAGAACTTCCAGTTCTTTCTGGATGGACTCTTTCTCTTTGTTCAGTTCCATAAGGCGGGAAACATCAGTATATACATCTTCCTGGGAGAGGAGCTCATCGATCTCCCCGTCTCTTGTTTCCAGTTCGTGGATCTTGTCCTCCACCTTTTTCAGTTCATTCTGGCGTTTGCGAAGACGGGCCTGCTCCTCTTTCTGGGCTTTCCAGTCCATTTTTCCGTCAGCTAAAGAGCCTGCAGCGGAGGCGGTCATAGGTGCCTGGGAAGAAGCGGAAGATACGCCTGAAACAGCGCTGACACTCTGTGCCTGTGTGCCATTTGCACCGGCTGTACGGTTATTTCCAGCTTCAGCCATCTGCCTAGCGGCAAATGCAGCTTCTACATCCTCTTTCTTTTCCAGATAGTAGTCATAATTGCCGATATAGTTGATAAATGAACCATCCGTCAGATCCAGGATACGGGTAGCAGTACGGTTGATGAAATAACGGTCATGGGATACGTACAATACCGTTCCTGTATAGCGGTTTAATGCGCTTTCCAGGATCTCCTTGGAAGTAATATCCAGATGGTTGGTAGGCTCGTCAAGAAGCAGGAAATTGGCATCAGAGAGCATTAATTTCGCAAGGGAAACACGGCCTCTTTCACCGCCGCTTAAGTCACGGATCAGCTTAAATACGTCATCTCCTGTAAACAGGAAAGCAGCCAGTGTATTGCGGATCTGGGTGTTGTTCATGTTTGGATAGGTATCCTGGATCTCCTGGAACAGGGTTTTATCCATATGCAGTACCTGATGCTCCTGATCATAGTAGCCGATATGCACCTTGGAACCTAAACGGATCTGACCGGAATCAGCAGGGATAATGCCATTGATGATCTTTAAAAGAGTGGTCTTTCCGGTACCATTATTTCCAATGATAGCAACACGTTCCCCCCGCTTGATCTCAAAGTCCACATTGGTAAATAAGGTCTGTGTGTCAAAGGATTTGCTTAAATCTGTAACGGTCAGAACATCATTTCCGCTGACCACATCCGGCTCTAAGCGGATATCCATAGAATCATTTGCCTGGGTAGGCTTTTCTAACCGCTCGATCTTATCCAGCATTTTTTCACGGCTTTCTGCACGTTTAATGGATTTTTCACGGTTGAAAGATTTTAACTTGGCGATAACAGCCTCCTGATGGCGGATCTCCTGCTGCTGGTTTAAATAGGCACGGATGGCAGCATCGCGTAGCATGGCCTTTTTATCGCTGTAGGCAGAATAATTGCCTGAAAATACAGTACAATGCCCCATGTCCAGCTCAATGATCTTTGTTACCACACGGTCCAGGAAATACCGGTCATGGGCAACGATGATCACAGCACCGCTGTAGTTTCTCAGATAAGTTTCTAACCATGCGATGGACTCCATATCCAGGTGGTTGGTCGGCTCGTCAAGGAGCAGGATGTCCGGTTTGGTAAGGAGCAGTTTGCCTAAGGAAACACGGGTCTTCTGGCCGCCGGAAAGAGCAGTGATGGGTTTGGAAAACTCATCCTCTGTAAATCCAAGTCCCTTTAAAACGCCGGTGATCTCGCTCTGATAGGAATAGCCGTCTGCCATTTCAAATTCATGGTTTAAACGGCTGTATTCAGAAAGCTTGGTCTCTAATTCATCACCGGAAGCGGATTTCATTTCCAGTTCCAGGCTGCGAATGCGGGCCTCCATCTGGATCACCGGCTTTTTCACCTCTAAAAGTGCATCGTAAATAGTCTCGGCTCCCTCTAAGTCCTGGTGCTGTGCCAGATAACCGATGGAAGCACCTTTCGCCCAGGTAACAACGCCATCATCAGCGTTCAGTTTTCCGATAAGCACTTTTAAAAGAGTGGACTTGCCGGCACCATTAATGCCTACAATGGCCGCCTTTTCGTGGTCTTCTATATGGAAGGAAACCTGCTTTAAAATGTCATTTTCCCCAAATGACTTGCAGATATTGCTGCAGGATAATATCATGATAAACTCCTTAAAAACGTAGTAAAAATGTAGTAAAATTAAGTATTTTCCCGACAAAATGAGCCGGTTCGCACCAAACAGTATAATATAGGAAAATAATTTTTTCAAGAACATACTGAAAAACAGATTTGACATTTATTTAACGTCTGATTATAATGGATACTAGAGTTATCATACCCCGATAATGCAAGGGGGTGAATCATGAACAAGAAGGAGAGGGTTAAAATGGAACGCAAAGAGATATCAAAAGCAGTAATTTCAAGACTGCCCAGATATTATCGCTACCTTGGCGAGCTGATCGAGGAAGGAGTAGAGCGTATTTCTTCTAATGAACTGAGCAGCAGAATGAAGGTAACGGCGTCTCAGATCCGTCAGGACCTTAACAATTTTGGTGGCTTTGGCCAGCAGGGCTACGGATATAACGTAAAATATCTTTATTCAGAGATCGCAAAGATCCTTGGAATTGACCGTCAGCACAATGTGATCATCATTGGTGCAGGTAATCTGGGACAGGCCATTGCCAATTATACGAATTTTGAGCGGAGAGGATTTGTTATCAGAGGAATGTTTGATATCAATCCAAAGCTGATCGGACTGGTGATCCGCGGCATTGAGATCCGTTCTGTGGATGATCTGGAAACCTTTATCAGGGAAAATAATATCCAGATCGCAGCACTTACCATTCCAAAGACAAAGGCTCCGGAGATTGCTGACCGATTGATCAAAGCCGGCATCAAGGCAATCTGGAACTTTGCCCACACAGATCTGGTAGTGCCGGATGATGTAGTAGTAGAAAATGTACACTTATCAGAGAGTCTGATGCGTCTGTCTTACCGTGTGTGCAACATGCAGGAAAAGTCTGATGCAGAGGATACAAAAAAAGAATAAAAAGAGAGTAAACGTGATGATACTGGGAGTAGGAACGGATCTGGTGGAAATTGACCGTATGAGGAAGGCCTGCGAAAAAGAACATTTTGTGTCACGCACATTTACAGAGGCGGAAAGCCGGCAAGCAGGAGGGTCTGCCTCTAAGCTTGCCGGCTCTTTTGCTGTAAAAGAGGCGGTAGCCAAGGTGTTTGGCACAGGTTTTCGCACCTTTATGCCGGGAGATATTGAGGTTTTGCGGGATGAACTGGGAAAACCCTATGTACGTCTTTATGGTGGAGCTTTAGAACAGTTTGAAAAAATGGGAATGGAGCAGATCCATGTTTCTATTTCCAATACAAATGGACTGGCAATGGCTTTTGCAGTAGGAGAAGGAAGAGGAGAGCAGAAAAAATGAGGACTCTTTTATCAGGAAGAAAAATGAAAGCAACGGATGCCAAAACCATTCAGGAGATCGGTATTCCGTCTATGGTATTAATGGAACGGGCGGCTATGGCAGTGGCTGCAGAGGCAGAAAAGGCAGCAAAAAAGGACGAGATCGTCTGGGCTGTGTGCGGCAGTGGCAATAACGGAGCAGACGGTATTGCAGCGGCCAGAATGCTCCATTTAAAAGGCTATCCCGTATGCATTTATATGGCAGGGGATGAAAACAGAGGAACAGTGGAATTAAAAACACAGCTTTCCATTGCCCGAAAACTGGGAATTTCTGTAAAACCATGGCAGGAGATCGAGACAGAAAAGAAAGGAAAACACTGTTGCGTTATCATTGATGCAGTATTCGGAGTAGGTCTTGGCCGTCCGGTAGAAGGAAATTATAAAAGATGTTTAGATGACCTGAACCAGATAAGAGAACAGGAGCATACTTTCTGTGTGGCAGTAGACATTCCTTCCGGTATCCACGCAGATACAGGCGCTGTTATGGGAACTGCTTTAAAAGCAGATGTGACTGTGACTTTTGGCTGGGAAAAAATGGGAACTGCCCTTTACCCGGGAAGAAGTTATGCAGGAAAAGTGCTGGTAAAAGATATCGGCTTTCCTGAAATGGCATTAGAAGGGGAAGAGGAAGAAGGCGGCAGACCGGAACGGGCTTTTGCCTATGAAAAGAAAGATCTTTGCCACATTCCTGAAAGAAAAGCAGACTCCAACAAAGGAACTTTTGGAAAAGTGCTGATCGCAGCGGGAAGTGCAGGTATGTGTGGTGCTGCCTATTTAAGTGCCCTTACTGCCTACAGAGCAGGAGCCGGACTGGTAAAGATCCTCACAGTAGAAGAAAACCGTCCCATCCTTCAGGGACTCCTTCCGGAGGCGATCATTGCATCCTATACTCCGGATCAGCTTCTTCAGGGAAGAGAAGAATTTAAAGAAATGATCGAGGAACAGATGAAATGGGCAAGTGTAGTGGTTTTAGGACCGGGACTTGGAAGTGAGCCTTATGTAGAATATCTGGTAGAGGATATACTTACCAGTGCCTATGTTCCGGTGATCCTGGATGCAGATGGGTTAAATACCATTGCATCCCATCCTTATCTTACTTCTTATTATACAGAAAATATTATCATTACCCCACATCTTGGTGAAATGGCAAGACTTACAGGACAGACCATCAGCCAGCTAAAAGAAGATCTGGTGGGAGCAGCCAGTGCTTATGCATCCCGGTATGGAGTTACCTGCGTATTAAAGGATGCAGCTACGGTAGTTGCAGGCCAGGAAGGCGGCCTTTATATTAATACCAGCGGCTGCAGTGCCATGGCAAAAGCCGGTTCCGGGGATGTGCTTACCGGTACGATCGCGGGACTTTTAGCAATTGGCATGGAAGAGGAAGAAGCAGCCCGCATGGGTGTGTATGTTCACGGTCTGGCAGGAGAGAAAGCAGCCGGGGCAGGAAGCCACAGTCTGCTGGCCACAGAATTATCCCAGGCAGTAGGGGATGTTATGGACGAGGCAGTGAGACGCAATGGGTAAACCGTACCAGTTGCAGCAGAATAAATATGTTGGCAAAAACTGATTGAATGACTGGGAAACCTTCTTGAAAAATGCGGCGTATGGTGTATAATTAAAGCTTAGCGCACTTTAGTGCGTTTTCAGAAAGAGATCGTTTAGGAAGGCATGAATACGCCGGGAGGAAATAAAACATATATGAGACCTTACAGCAGAGTATATGCAACAGTAAACCTGGATGCTGTTGCTTCTAATATGAGATCCATGCGGGACAATCTGCCTGCATCTACCCTGATCATGGGATCGGTGAAAGCAGATGGCTATGGACATGGAAGCGTTCCTGTGGCAAAAACCATTGAACCTTATGTGTTTGGATATGCAGTAGCTACTATTGATGAGGGCATCATCCTTCGCAGACATGGGATCAATAAGACCATCCTTATTCTGGGTGTGACCCATGAGTCACGCTATGAGGATCTGCTGCGCTACGATATCCGCACTGCCATGTTCCAGTATGAAAAAGCAAAAAAACTGTCAGACCTGGCATTAAAACAGGGCAAAAAGGCAGTGGTGCATCTGGCACTGGACACAGGTATGAGCCGGATCGGTATGAAAGCAGACAGAGAACATGCAAAAGAGGCAGCAGCCATTGCAGCCTTAGAGGGCATTGAAGTAGAAGGTCTGTTTACCCATTTTGCAAGAGCAGATGAGACAGATAAATCCGCTTATGAAGAGCAGTACCGCCGTTATAAAGAATTTTTAGGCTACCTTAAGGAACTGGGGGTAAAGATCCCGATCCGCCACTGCTCCAACAGTGCCGGTATCGTTGAGTCATTAGAGTCCAATCATATGGATATGGTAAGAGCCGGTATTGCCATTTATGGCATGTATCCTTCTGATGAGGTAGATCATAACAGCGTAAAACTGACACCAGCTATGGAGATCAAAAGCTGCATTACCTACATCAAGGAGATTGAAGCCGGTACAGCAGTCAGCTATGGCGGCACCTTTGTGGCAGACCATACCATGAAAGTAGCAACCATTCCTGTAGGTTATGGAGATGGTTATGTCCGTTCCCTTTCCGGAAAAGGAGATGTGCTGATCCACGGCAAGAGAGCAGCTATTTTAGGCCGTATCTGCATGGATCAGTTTATGGTAGATGTAACAGATATCCCGGATGTACAGGAAGATGATGAAGTTACCCTTTTAGGCAGTGACGGGGCTGAATGCATTACGATGGAAGAACTGGCAGAAAAGTCCGGCGGTTTCCATTATGAAATGATCTGCGATATCGGAAAACGTATACCGAGAGTTTACTTAAAAGACGGAAAAGTAGTGGGTACCAAAGATTATTTTGATGATGTATTTAAGGGATTTGAGTAATTTTCAGTAGGTTACAATAAGTTTTTTAATATTAAATTCGTGATATACGGGTAAACAGGCTCCGGAAAGCATTTCTCCTCATATGATAACAGTAGTGTATACATTTTAAAAATGTGTCAATACTAAGGGTAAGAATATGACGGAGAGTGAAGGCTGTGATCATCAGACGCGGAGATATTTATTACGCAGATCTAAGACCTGTTGTAGGGTCTGAACAGGGCGGTGTGCGGCCGGTCCTTATCATCCAGAATGATGTGGGAAACCGGCACAGTCCGACAGTGATCTGCGCAGCGATCACATCAAGGATGAACAAGGCGAAGCTGCCTACCCATGTAGAATTAAACAGGGGAAGCTGTGACATGATACGGGATTCCGTGATCCTTTTAGAGCAGGTCAGGACCATTGACAAGCAGAGGTTAAAGGAGAAGATCTGTCACATTGACGGAGAACTGTTACAGAAGGTAAATGAGGCATTAATGATAAGTCTGGAACTGCATACATAGGCTGTGAGTGGTACAGTCCTGCTTTTCCAGGCTGTTCTTATGTAAAGACAACAACAGATAATGGAGATAAAAATGGGAGGAATATTAAAAAGTACCTGGGAAATGCTTCATGACGGGCGCTTCTTAAAAAAGGCACTTATGATCGCATGCCCGGTGGCACTACAGGGAATGTTAAATACCATTGTAAATATGGTAGATACCCTTATGATCGGAGGACTGGGATCAACAGCGATCGCAGCCGTTGGACTTGCAAATAAGGTGTTTTTCGTGTTTTCACTGCTGGTTTTTGGAATTGTCAGCGGCGGTGGTATTTTAGCAGCCCAGTTCTGGGGCAGCGGTGATGTGAAAAATATCAGGAAGGTTTTAGGACTTTGTGTGATGCTTGCTATGGTGGGAGCCATGTTTTTTGTGGTCCCGGCCCTTACGGCTCCCAGAATGGTCATGAGGATCTTTACCACCAGTGAGGGAAGCATTGAACTGGGGGCAAAGTATCTTCGGATCGCAGCTTTAAGCTATCCGTTTATTGCGCTTACCAATGTATATGTGGCAATGCTTCGCGCTACCAATAAAGTAGTATTTCCGGTGATCTGCAGCTGTATTGCCATTGTTGTTAATATCTGCTTAAACTATGTGCTTATTTTTGGAAAGTTTGGCGCACCGACCATGGGCGTAGCCGGTGCTGCCTGCGCTACACTTACTGCCAGATGCATTGAGGTGACTCTGGTACTTTTCTATGTATATGGGAAGAAACTGCCTCTTGCCTGCGGACCGAAGGGAATGTTTGGCTGGCATAAGGCGTTTATCACTCAGTTTTTGGAAACATCCGCCCCGGTCATTGCAAATGAATTTATGTGGGGACTGGGCACTACCATGTATTCCCTGGCGTATGGACGTATGAGCGATGACGCAGTGGCAGCTATTACTATTGCAACCACCATTCAGGACATTGCGGTGGTATTATTCCAGGGCTTAAGCGCAGCCACAGCAGTTATCCTGGGAAATGAACTTGGTGCTGGTAAGTTAAAACGTGCAGAAAAATATGCTACCCAGTTTTTTATCCTGCAGTTTATTGTTACTATAACAGCAGGGGTGTGTCTGATACTTGGAAGGTGGAAGATCATCGGTATTTACAGCATTACACCGGAAGTAGCCATGGATGTAAGCCGGTGTCTGCTGGTATTTGTTGCTTATATGCCTGCAAAGATGTTTAACTATGTAAATATCGTAGGTGTACTGCGAAGCGGTGGTGATACCAGGATGTGCCTGTTCCTGGATACCAGCGGTGTATGGTGCATTGGAGTTCCGCTGGCGTTTTTAGGCGCATTAGTATGGCATCTGCCTATTTACGGGGTCTATGCCCTTGTTATGTCAGAAGAAGTTTATAAGCTGATCCTGGGCTATATACGCTACCGTCAGAAAAAATGGCTTAAAAATCTGGCGATCCAGGTCTGATTTTATCTTGTCAGATAAAAAAAATCGTGTTAGTATAGAAAAGATGTAATATCAGAGATGATATTGTAAAATTTCGTAAACGAAAGAAACAAGAAATAAAGAAAGGGTGTTATACCAATGTCAGGACATTCAAAATTTGCTAATATCAAACACAAAAAGGAGCGTAACGATGCTGCTAAAGGTAAGATCTTTACTGTGATCGGCAGAGAGTTAGCAGTAGCTGTAAAAGAGGGCGGACCAGATCCGGCAAACAACAGCAAGCTTCGTGATGTTATTGCAAAGGCAAAAGCAAACAACATGCCAAACGATACCATTGACCGTGGAATCAAGAAGGCAGCAGGCGATGCAGCTTCCGTAAACTACGAAACACTTACATACGAAGGCTACGGCCCAAGTGGTGTTGCTATTATCGTAGATACTCTGACAGACAACAAGAACCGTACTGCAGCAAATGTCAGAAGCGCATTTACAAAGGGCGGCGGCAACGTAGGAACTCCAGGAAGTGTTTCCTATATGTTCGATAAGAAGGGTCAGATCATCATCGACAAAGAAGAGTGCGAGATGGATGCTGACGAACTGATGATGGCTGCATTAGATGCGGGCGCTGAGGACTTCTCCGAGGAAGAAGACAGCTACGAAGTAATCACTGCACCAGATGATTTCAGTGCAGTACGTGAAGCATTAGAAGCATTAAAGATCCCGATGATGGAAGCAGATGTTACCATGATCCCACAGACATGGGTAGAGCTTTCCAATGAAGATGATATTAAGAAATTAAACCGTATCCTGGATCTGTTAGATGAGGATGATGACGTTCAGGCTGTATATCATAACTGGGATGAGTGATTAAAAACGTTTTAGCACATATAAAACTCTTTCCTGCCGCAGGCTTTTTGCGGTGGGAAAGGGTTTTTTGCGCCTGTGGCTGCACTTGACAATGACTGGTTTTTCCTATATAATACACTGAATGTGTGGGGTATTTTAAGAGATACTGAAGACATTTTTCGTGAAACAAAAACAGGGACATGAAAGGTGCAGATAACGCATAGATTGCAATGGGCAGATTAAAAGATGCCCCTGAATGCATGTTGTAAGCAAATAGCAAAAGGAAGGAAGCAGGAAAAATGGCAGACAAGAAACACATTTTGACATATGCCGGACTGAAGCAGTACGAGGATGAGCTGCAGAACCTGAAGGTAGTCAGAAGAAAAGAAGTAGCTCAGAAGATCAAAGAGGCAAGAGAGCAGGGAGACCTTTCCGAGAACGCTGAGTACGATGCAGCAAAAGATGAGCAGAGAGACATCGAGCTTCGTATTGAAGAGCTGGAAAAACTGTTAAAGAACGCTGAAGTTGTTGTAGAAGAAGAAATCGACGTAAACAAGATCAACATCGGCTGCAAGGTAAAACTGTTGGACGTAGAATATGACGAGGAGATGGAATTCTATATCGTAGGTTCCACTGAGGCAAACAGCCTTCAGAACAAGATCTCCAATGAAGCTCCTGTAGGACGCGCTCTCATCGGCAAGTCTGTAGGAGATGTTGTAGACGTAGAAACACAGGCTGGAATTATTCAGTACAAGGTACTGGAGATCCAGAGAGTATCATAGTTAAATTTAAAACTTTATCACAAAGGAGCAAAAAAACGTGGGAGAGCAGCAGAAGTCAAATCAGACAGAGCAGGATTTAAACCATGTACTGAAGGCACGCCGTGACAAGCTGGCAGAACTTCAGGCAGCTGGAAAGGACCCTTTCCAGATCACAAAATATGATGTAACTGCCCACAGCATGGATATTAAGGAACATTATGAAGAGTGGGAAGGAAAAGAAGCAAGCATTGCCGGACGTTTAATGTTTAAGCGTGTTATGGGTAAGGCTTCTTTCTGCAACATTCAGGACCTGAAGGGAAATATCCAGGTTTATGTGGCAAGAGACAGCATCGGTGAAGATGCATACAAAGATTTTAAGAAAATGGATATCGGTGATATCGTAGGCGTAAAGGGAAAAGCATTCACCACAAAGACCGGTGAGATCTCCGTTCACGCAGACGAAGTGACCCTTCTTTCCAAGAGCCTTCAGGTTCTTCCGGAGAAGTTCCATGGTCTGACTGATACAGATATGCGTTACCGTCAGCGTTACGTAGACCTGATCATGAATGCAGAAGTAAAGGATACTTTCGTAAAACGTTCCAAGATCTTAGCTGCGATCCGTAAATACTTAGGTGGCGAAGGCTTCATGGAAGTAGAGACTCCTATGCTGGTTGCAAATGCAGGCGGCGCTGCTGCAAGACCATTTGAGACCCATTTCAATGCTCTGAACGAAGATCTGAAGCTGCGTATTTCCCTTGAGCTTTATCTGAAGCGTCTGATCGTAGGCGGTCTGGAGAGAGTATACGAGATCGGCCGTGTATTCCGTAACGAAGGTCTTGATACAAGACATAACCCGGAATTCACCCTGATGGAGTTATACCAGGCATATACTGATTACCACGGCATGATGGACTTAACAGAAAATCTGTACCGTTTCGTTGCACAGGAAGTTCTTGGAACTACCAAGATCGTTTACAATGGCATTGAAATGGATCTTGGAAAGCCATTTGAGCGCATTACCATGGTAGATGCTGTTAAGAAGTACTCCGGTGTAGATTTCAATGAGATCCACACTCTGGAAGAAGCAAGAGCCGTTGCAAAAGAAAAGAATATTGCATTTGAAGAGCGCCACAAAAAGGGCGATATCTTGAACCTGTTCTTCGAGGAATTCGTAGAAGAACATCTGTTACAGCCAACCTTTGTTATGGATCATCCGGTAGAGATCTCTCCATTAACAAAGAAGAAACCGGAAAATCCAGACTATGTAGAACGTTTCGAGTTCTTCATGAACGGCTGGGAAATGGCAAATGCTTACTCCGAGTTAAACGACCCGATCGATCAGAGAGAGCGTTTCAAAGCACAGGAAGAACTGTTTGCTGCCGGTGATGAAGAAGCAAACCACACAGACGAAGACTTCTTAAACGCACTGGAGATCGGTATGCCTCCTACAGGCGGTATCGGTTTCGGTATCGACAGAATGTGCATGCTGCTTACCAACTCTGCAGCTATCAGAGATGTCCTGCTCTTCCCGACAATGAAGTCCTTAGACGCTAAGAAGGGCGAAGGGAAGGCTGAAAAGGCAGTAGAAAATGCTGCTGTGGCAGAGGAAAAGGTTGCAGAAAAGATTGATTTCTCCAACGTAAAAATCGAACCATTGTTTGAAGAAATGATTGATTTCGATACCTTTGCAAAGGCTGATTTCCGTGCAGTAAAGATTCTGGAATGTGAAGCAGTACCGAAGTCAAAGAAGCTTTTAAAGTTCACTCTGGATGACGGAACAGACCGGAAACGCACGATTTTAAGCGGTATTCACGAGTATTACGAGCCAGAAGATCTGATTGGCAAGACAGCGATTGCAATCGTAAATTTGCCTCCGAGAAAGATGATGGGCATTGATTCCGAGGGTATGCTGATTTCAGCAGTACACGAGGAAGATGGACATGAGGGATTAAATCTTCTCATGGTGAATGACCGGATTCCGGCAGGTGCGAAGTTGTACTAAGAATCAGAAAATCCATAGACTTTTATGAGTTTATCGAGTGTTTGACATCAAATTGACATCAAATTTGTGTCATTCGGTGGACTAATATGGACTGAAAAGGGATGTTTTAGAAATCAGAACCTTTCAAAACTTAATAGTTGAATGCTATTAAAAGGACATTTTCCAATAAAACGGAGAGTGTCCTTTTTCTGTTGTTATGGTCAAAACAAAATCAAAATAACACAAGGAGGGTTCTATTATGACAAGTACAGCGTTAGGAGCAGAAACCAAAAAGGAAGAAAAGATTATTTTTATCAGCGATGCACATGAGAAATTCTACTACGAGAAGTTAAAGGAAGTCCGGTATCAGGATGTTTACCACAAGGCACTCTGCTATTGTCTTGGGATCAGCGATGATACCAGAAGAAATGTTTACAGAATTTATGATTTCAAAACAGGATGCGTAATAACAGAGTGTTTACACGAAGGCTGGCAGACCAGTGGAAGTGTGAGAGTGATCAGAATGGCATTCAATCTGTATTGCAATGGAACACCAAGTGTTTCCGATTATGAAGATGCAGAAGAACAGGTGGACGAGTGCAGGCAGTACACGGTGGAGGAAATATTCTGCTGTGCTTATGCACCATATTTCTGGCAGGCAATTCAGATTCGGTATCCGGAATATGCCACATACAACCATAAGCTGTATGCCTTATTGGGAGGAACAGACTAATGTTAAAAGTCAGATTGATGGGAACAAAGAATGATATTAAGTGGTTCGGAAAGATTTTGCAGAGGAATCCGAAAGTGGAAGTAACGGAGTTTTCCGAGATGTATCCGAATAAGGGAACGAAGAAATTTTACAGGGCGTATGTAGAAGTAAAGAAAAGAAACGTAGCAGAAAAATAGCAGAAAACAAAGGAGAATCTATCATGTGTAAAATAATCGCAATCGCAAACCAAAAAGGTGGTGTGGGCAAGACCACCACAACCAGTAATTTAGGCATAGGATTGGCAAAACAGGGCAAGAAAGTCCTGCTGATTGATGCCGATGCACAGGGCAGTCTGACAGACAGTCTTGGCTTCACAGAGCCGGACAAGCTAGAGGAAACACTTGCAACAGCACTTGGCAATATCATCAATGATGAAGATATGGAAGCGGATTATGGTATCCTGAAACACAAAGAGGGAATTGACCTGATGCCGGGAAACATTGAGCTTTCCGGTCTGGAAGTATCACTTGTAAATGTGATGAGCAGAGAGCTTGTGATGCGTTCCTACATAGAGCTGGTAAAGGATAATTATGATTATATTCTGATTGACTGTATGCCCTCTCTCGGCATGATTACTATAAACGCTTTTGCCTGTGCGGACAGTATTCTGATTCCAGTGCAGGCGGCATATCTTCCGGCAAAAGGGTTGCAGCAGCTTATTAAGACCATAGGAAAGGTCAGGAGACAGATTAACCCGAAGCTGATGATTGAGGGGATTCTGCTGACAATGGTGGATGCTCGAACCAATTATGCAAAGGACATTACTGCATTACTGGTGGAGAATTACGGTAGCAAGGTGCGGATATTTGAAAACAGTATTCCCATTTCCGTCCGTGCGGCAGAGATTTCCGCAGAGGGTGTCAGTATCTACGAACATGATCCGAAAGGCAAAGTAGCCGCTGCTTATCAGTCTTTGACGGAGGAGGTGCTTGGGAATGAGTAAAGCAGGAAGTGCCGCAAAGGTAAAATTAAGCAGTTATGATGATTTATTTGGAAATGCAGAAGAAAAGACAGGGAGCGAAGAGCAGATTATCAGAGCCAAGCTCACGGATTTGCATGAGTTTAGAAATCATCCGTTCCGTGTACTGGACGATGAAAAAATGGAAGAAACAACGGAAAGCATCAGTAAGTATGGGGTGCTCGTACCGGGAATTGCAAGACCGAGGGCAGAGGGTGGCTATGAAATCATAGCCGGACACCGCAGAAAACGAGGTTCAGAACGGGCAGGAAAAGAGGATATGCCTGTGATAGTCCGCAATTATACAGACGATGAAGCTACGATTATCATGGTGGATTCCAACATTCAGCGTGAGGACATTCTGCCAAGTGAGAAGGCGAAAGCTTATGCCATGAAATACGAGGCTATGAAGCATCAGGGCAGAAAAGGAAACGGAAATACGCTTGACGAGGTAGGAGAAGCTGCCGGAGAAAGCGGAAAGACGGTGCAACGGTATATCTGGCTTGCAAGGCTGTCCGATGAGCTGCTAGAGTTGGTTGACAGAAAGAAAATCGGTCTGGTACAGGGTGTTGACATTTCCTTTCTGTCGGAAGATGCACAACAGTGGGTGCTGGTAATCCTTGAGGAAAGCGGAGCAAATATTTCCACAGTACAGTCTGCCAAGCTGAAGGAATATGGGAAAAGCGGCGAACTGACGCTGCCGATGGTGCGTCTGATACTGACCGAGGAAAAGCCGAAAGAGAGGAAAGTTACAATCAAGTCTGAAAAAATCAGCCAGTTTTTTTCAGAGGAATACTCCAGCGAAGAGATTGAGGGGATTATCCTGCAATTATTGGAGGAATGGCAGAAGAAACAGTAAAGGGGGTGCGGTAAAATGGGTAAACAGATACAGTTTGATTATTACTATGGGATTGAAGCAGAACAGTTTTCCTTTTATCGTGTTCCTCGGTTGCTGATTAAAGACGAGCGTTTCAAGGGGCTTAGCAGCGATGCCAAGCTCCTGTACGGTCTGATGCTTGACCGTATGTCACTGTCTATGAAAAATGGCTGGTTGGATGAAGAAAACAGAGCCTATATCATTTATACTCTTGATACTGTCATGGAGGATTTGGGATGTGCAAAAGCAACCTGTGTTAAGATTATGAAAGAGTTGGACAGTGATAATGGGATAGGATTGATCGAAAAGAAACGCAGGGGACTTGGAAAACCGGATATTATTTATGTAAAGAATTTTGCCACAATAGGAGAAGCAGAAGAAGAAACGCCTGCAAATGCTGATGTTTCCACAGAAGTTCAGGATTTGAACCTCAAGAGTTCTAAAAGTTATACTTCCAGAAGTTCAGAAACTGAACTTCAAGAGGTTCAAAAAGCAGACTTCCAGAAGTCTAAAAATTTTACTTCAAGAAGTACAATATCTGAACTTGCGGAAGTTCAAAAAGCAGACCCTAATTATACTAACTATAATCATACTAACCAGAGTAATATTGATAGGAATTATATCAATCCTATCAATCAATCCGGCAGTGAGTTGGAAGGGGAGATTGATGTGATGGAAGATGTCAATGCTTACATGGAAATCATCAAAGAGAATATTGAGTACGAACATCACATGAAATATGGCAGATGGCAGGACAAAGGGCTGTATGAGGAATTGTATGAGGTAATCTGCGAGATTGTATGTGTGAAGCATAAGACTGTTAAAATCGGTGGAAATGATTATCCATATGAGCTTGTAAAATCAAAGTTCCTCAAACTGAATAGCTCCCATTTGGAATATGTGATAGGATGTATGCAGGAAACAACTACGAAAATTGCAAATATCAAGGCATATATGGTAACAGCTCTTTATAATGCACCCTCAACGATGAATCATTATTATCAGCAGGAGGTACAGCATGATATGTACGGAGGTGGCTGGAATGAAAAGAATATTGGTTAAAATTGTGCTTCCGGTATCGTTGCTGGCAGTTTGGATGATAACCTGTTATCCGATTTGCAGAAAAGCAGAAGGATTTGATTTTTTCCTGTATTGGGTACTGGTCGGCTGTCCTTATGGGATCAGAAAAATGTGTATGATTCTCATACCAAAAAATTTCGGAATTGCAGGAAGTATAGGAATACTGGCACTGAACTGTATTGTAGGTGGTCTGATTGGCGGTGTGGTTGTAATTCTGAGAATGGTTATGGTGCTGATGGAGATAATAAAGATAATCAGTGATACTTCTGGACACGATGTCCAAAGGTGCAGATGAAAAGCGAAAATGAAAAAGGCATTGTTCATCAATCAGAACAACACCTTTAATTATCATCCGGGACGTATTCCATAATCTCTTCAATCCGGCAGTTAAGTATCTGGCAAAGCCTGTTTAAAATAAGCGTTTTTACAACAAGGTTCTGCCGAAGCCGCTGAAGCTGTGCTTTATCAATGCCATAATCTTTGATAAGCTGGTACTGGCTGATTCCTTTTTCCTTTAGCGTACGCCAAAGCGGATCGTATTTAATCATACTGAAAGCTCCTTTCCACACTTGTATTCTAAGTGCATGAAACATATAATAATATGGTGCGTGTACGCACCATAAAACATACAAGGAGAGTAAAAAAGTTATGGAACATAATGAGTTTAAGGATCAGCTATACGAAGTATTAGATGAAAATGATGTGGCTTTAGGGATTGAGGATATAGATACCTCTGATGCCGCAAATATTTTTACAATAAAAACAAGGGACGGAAGTGTTTTTGAAATAGAAACACGGAAGATTGAATAAGAGGCAGCACGATGCCTCGAAACAGGAGGTTTGCAACTGTGGAGAAAAGTTACATTACAGACATAGAACGGGAACGGTGCAAAAAGGTTGCCGCAGCCTATGCAGAACTGTATGAGCTGGAAAGCATTTTGGTATTGGATGTAGGACGGTACGGTTTTGTGAAGCTGCAATATTACACACCGGAGTATGGATTTAATGATGTTATAACCTATACAGACAGTGAGAGTATGTTTGAGGACTTATGGCAGGAATGGCTTGATACCCGGCTCTATCTCTTCGCAAAGGGAACGCCGATGCTGGAAATGGGATATGAGGAAATCTTCAAATGTCTGCCGGAGGAAAAACAGAAAGAGCTTTTAGAGCAAAAAGCAGTATTTGCAAAAATGGCAGAAATAGAACTGAAATAAAACAGCGTCAGGGCAGTTATGAATTGAAAGATTTGTAGCTGCCCTTTTTTTATTGCTTTTGGACACGATGTCCAGAAGCGGAAAGGAGCAAAATGGAATCATTACGAGATGTAAAAAGAGTTATGGAACGGGAGATAGAGAAAGGGAGCTGCCCATTACAGTTTGAATATCTGGAATTTGGAGAAAAACCGTTTCAGTTCATAGAATCAGAGGAAAAGCTGAATGAGGTGCTTTCGTATTTGTTGCGGTTGGGGGAATATAGAGGATATACGGAGCATCTTGTAGGAAATAACGTGTATATGGATTTGGATATGTTGTGCCGGAAAATTCAGTTTAAGCGTACCCATTCCCCTGTGGAGCGTAGTGAAATCCAGTGGAAAATACAACGCTATAAAAATAAACTGAAACCGGACTATGCAGGTAAGGTTTGTTTAGAAATAGTGCAGTGCGTTTTCAGTCTGCCGGAAGGAGCAGCGGAGAAGTACCAGATTGTATATGATGGACAGAAAACCTATGCTTTTGCCATGTCAAATAAGTATATTCTGGGACTTTTTACTCATTGTGAAGCCGCAAGAAAATCTGCTGTGGAGGACGGTGTGGAGTTTGTACATCTGCCGGAGAATGAACAGAAAATCGTCAGTCTTGAAAATGTGAGGAATGTGTTGTTTCAGGCATTGCTGCTTGATAATGTTACGGTGGAGAATGGTCTGTTCCATGCACAGATGTGTACGGTTATGCTGTTGAAATAAATGTACCGGAAATATTTGATACAGGCATAAATTTTGTTATAATGGCTTTGAACAGAATTTGTCCGAAAGAGGGATTGTATGAAACCAAATCATCATTCACTGGCATATAAACAGCAGAAACAGCCGAATAAGACCTATAAGGATTTAAAACAGAAGCAGAAGATGAAAATAGCAGACTGGATGTTTCGGGAAACCTGCATTTTCTATAAGGAAAATGGAGAGATACCAAATGAGGAGGTAGCAAAGCAGATTATTGACCGGATTTATGAAAAACTGAAATCTCTTGCAATCTGGGTTCCGTATGAAGAGGTTTACCGAGCATATCTTTTAAAATTGCCACGATATGAGCTTCGTATTGCGGAAAATGGGATACCGGAAGAAAAGCCGCCGAAGGAGAAAAAGGAGGATGTGCCGAAAAAGAAAAAGGGAAGCAGTAATAAGCGGTGTCCGGTATGCGGCAGGAGAATGAAACAGCAGTTTATTGGTTTGCAGCATTGCAAATGTGGAATGAGCTGGAAAAAGGACATCGGCTTTTTTGAGCGAACCGGAGATATGGTGTTTGCCTTGGAGCGGAGAAAAATAGGAAATAAACAAAAACAGTGCCCTGTCATTCGATATAAGGAATAGGGCATGGAAAAACAGAAAACAGCGTCAGGGCAGTTATGAGTCGAAAGATTTGTAGCTGCCCTTTTTTATTGCTTTTGGACACGATGTCCAGAAGCCGGATGGAGGTCAGATGAAATGAAAAAGAGAGAATTTCAGAAAAAAGCAGCCGCAGCGTTATTGGGAAAACTGGCAGATGTTGTGATGGAACTGGAAGAAAATCCAAACATCACAATAACGTCGGAGTATCATAGTAGCTATTTTAAATTGAGAAAGAATTACAATCTGATTCAGATTTCGGTCAAGCAGACAGGAGAGCTGACGTATCAGTTGACGGATATGCTGGGAAACACAGGCAGAAGTCAGATTTATGTACAATATCATGCTGGAGATGATCCGGAACATTTGATAAAGAAGTTTGTTGAGGATTTTGGGCGGCTTTATAAGGATTTTCTTTTAGCGGGAACGCTGCATGATTTTGTTCGTATCCAGTTATCTGTGGATGCAGATACAGAGGAAGCATTAAGGGAGTACGAGGACTGTATCAGAGCAGGCTGCCTGTAAATCAGAATTTTTGGACACGATGTCCAGAAGCGGAAAGGAGAGAACATGAAATATTTACTACATCGGCTGCTTGTTCCGCCCTGAAGGAACAGCAGTAAAAAGGAAAGAAGGAGGTACAGATGCAGGAAGAAGTAACGCAGAAAACAATCGCCCTTGTGATTAAGGCTGCAAAGCTGGATGCCAATATCCTGAAATCTGCCATGAGAATGTATCTGAATCATTGCAGAAAACAGGCACAGAAAACGCATGGGAAAGTGTCGGTTAAGGAACTGGTGGGCGAGGGTGCAGGTGCTTCATCCATTGAAATCACAGATGGCAATATCAAATCCTTTGAGCGGGTAGCTCGTAAATACAATGTTGATTTTGCTGTGAAAAAGGATAAGACCACCGAGCCACCGAAGTATCTGGTATTTTTCAAGGGCAGGGATGCCGATGCTGTGGCACAGGCATTTAAGGAATTTGTTTATGGAAATGAGAAAAAGAACAGTAGGACTTCTGTAAGGCAGAAATTAAAGCATTTCCGGGATGTGGTATCAAAGGATCAGAACAAAGAACGGAGCCGGGAAAAGAATAAGGACAGGGGGCAGAGCCTATGACTAATATCATAGCAGGCATTACCAAAGATTTAAAAGCTGTCCCCAAAAAGCTGAAGGAAAAAGCAAAAAGTGCAGATGTTAAAAAGCTGATACTGCTGAATCTTCCCTATGTGCTTGCCGGGTACTTCTGTAATAAGGCAGCATTTTTATGGAGAGTGGCAGAGGGCAGTAATGCGTCTGACAAGATGATGGTAGTAATGAGCCAAATGGACAGGATGTTTTCCAATCCGTTCCCCAGTTTTTTTCTGAGTGATTTGCTGATTGGAATCGCCGGAGGCGTTGCCTTAAAATTCATTGTTTATTATAAGGCGAAGAATGCCAAGAAATTCCGGCAGGGTGTGGAATACGGTTCTGCACGGTGGGGGAATGCCAAAGATATAGAGCCATATATGGATTCTGTATTTGAAAATAATATTCTTCTGACCGCTACGGAGCGTCTGATGATGTCCGGCAGACCGAAAGAACCGAAGTATGCAAGAAATAAAAATATTCTTGTGATTGGCGGTTCCGGCTCCGGTAAAACAAGATTTTTCGTGAAGCCGAACCTGATGCAGATGCACTCGTCCTATTGCGTCACTGACCCGAAAGGCACAATCTTAGTGGAATGTGGGAAGATGCTGAAGCGGGGCAAGTATAAGATTAAAGTCCTCAACACCATAAACTTTGCAAAATCCATGCATTATAATCCATTTGCTTATCTGCGGAGCGAAAAGGACATTTTGAAACTCGTCAACACAATCATAGTCAACACAAAAGGAGAGGGGCAGCAATCCGGTGAGGACTTTTGGGTCAAAGCAGAAAAACTCTATTATACAGCATTGATTGCATACATCTGGTACGAAGCACCGGAGGAAGAACAGAATTTCGCCATGCTGATTGATATGATTGATGCAAGTGAAGCAAGAGAGGACGATGAAAACTTCAAAAATGCTGTTGATCTGCTCTTTGAGGAGCTGGAGGAAAAAGACCCGAACCATTTTGCTGTAAGGCAGTATAAGAAATATAAGCTTGCGGCAGGAAAAACAGCGAAGTCGATTCTGATTAGCTGCGGTGCGAGGTTAGCACCATTTGATATAAAAGAGCTGCGTGACCTGATGGAATATGATGAACTGGAGCTTGACACGCTGGGAGAGGAAAAAACAGCGTTGTTCGTTATTATTTCTGATACAGATGCTACGTTTAACTTTGTGGTGTCTATCATGTATTCCCAGCTCTTTAATTTGCTTTGCGACAAGGCAGACGATGTTTATAACGGAAGGCTCCCGGTTCATGTGCGTATGCTCCTTGATGAGTTTGCGAACATCGGGCAGATTCCACAGTTTGAGAAGCTGATTGCTACGATCCGAAGCAGGGAAATATCAGCTTCTATTATTTTGCAGTCAAAATCACAGCTCAAAGCGATTTACAGGGACAATGCCGATACCATAGAGGGCAACTGCGACACTACGCTGTTTCTCGGAGGAAAGGAAAAGACCACCCTAAAGGAATTAGCAGAGGTATTGGGGAAAGAAACCATTGACCTGTACAACACCTCGGATACGAGGGGGACGAGCCAGTCCTACGGTCTGAATTACCAAAAGACCGGAAAGGAACTGATGAGCCAAGATGAGATTGCTGTCATGGATGGCGGGAAATGTATTATGCAGCTTAGAGGTGTCAGACCATTTTTCTCGGATAAATTCGATATAACGAAGCACAAGCGGTACAAAGAGCTGTCCGATTATGACAAGAAAAATGCCTTTGATATGGAACAGTATGTGAAACATCTGCACCACTTGAAGGTCACAGAAAAGACAAAGGTAGATGAAGCCTTTGAATGCGGGGAGATTTCCCCGGATACAACTGAATAGGAACATTTGGACACGATGTCCAGAGGTACAGGAGTTTTGCGGATAGAAAGCAATGCTCCTTATTTTTTGCAAAAAATAAATTTTCGGAAAGAACGAGGTAACTGAATATGGCATTTTTTACATCAGCAGTAACAGGATTAAAGACCGTTGTAACCGCAATCGGAGCAGGCGTGGCAGTATGGGGCGTTATCAATCTTCTTGAGGGATACGGAAATGATAACCCAGGGGCAAAATCACAAGGGGTCAAGCAGCTCATGGCGGGTGGCGGTATTGTAATTGTGGCACAGACGGTAATTCCGCAGCTTACAAGCCTGTTTTCCTAAGTCATGGGAGCGATTCTCGACAAGATAACTGAATTTATAAAGGAAATACTGCAAGGGTGGGTCATGGACAACCTTACTACGATGTTTACAGATGTGAATGATAAGGTCGGAACAATCGCAGGGGAAGTCGGCAGGACACCCAGTTCATGGAACAGCGGAGTGTTTTCTATGATAGAGAACCTTTCGGAAAATGTGATGATACCCATAGCGGGCATGATCATCAGTGCGATACTCTGCTATGAGCTGATTACAATGGTCATGGATAAGAACAATATGCATGAAGTAGGAAGCGAGTTCTTTTTCCGTTACCTTATCAAAGCCTGTATCGCTGTGCTGCTTCTCAGCTACACCTTTGACATCACAATGGCGATTTTTGATGTGGGAAACCATATCGTGACCAGAGCAGGCGGTATTGTTTCGGGTTCCACTACCATTGATGTGACGGATACCCTAAAAACCATGTTTGACAGTCAGATTGATACAATGGGCATCGGCGAGCTGATCGGGCTTGGTATCGAAACTATGATTGTCAGCTTATGTATGAAAATCATCTCCCTGCTTATTACCGTCATGCTTTTCGGGAGAATGATTGAAATCTACCTTTATATTTCAGTAGCTCCGGTTCCCTTTGCCACATTCAGTAACCGGGAATGGGGCGGTATCGGCAACAATTATATCAAGGGACTGTGTTCACTGGCGTTTCAGGGATTTTTCATTATGGTATGCGTGGCAATCTATGCGGTGCTGGTATCCGGCATTGCGGTTGCGGACAATCTGCACACAGCACTGTGGTCGGTGGCAGCTTATACCGTTGTTCTGTGTTTCAGCCTGTTCAAGACAGGTTCCCTTGCGAAATCAATCTGGAATGCTCATTAGAACACATTTCAAAGAAAGGAGGGAACAGCCGGGGCTTGCAGTATCAGCTCCGGCTGTGATGTTATGGCAATATCCGTAGCAGTGCCAAAGAATTTAAGCGGCATAAAGACAAAAGTAGCGTTAAATCTGACGAAACGCCAGCTTATTTGCTTCAGCGGTGCAGGTGCGGTAGGGATTCCCTTTTACATTTTTACAAAAGGGTTTATCGGCACACAGGCATCGGCACTTTTGATGGTAGCGGTCATGCTGCCTTTTTTCTTTCTGGCAATGTATGAGAAGGACGGATTTCCGGCAGAGAAGATTCTGTATTTTATGATAAGGCAGAAATTCCTCACACCGGGGATTCGTCCCTACAAATCAGAAAATATTTACAGAAGATTAGAAGAAACAGAGCGTATAAAAGAGGAGGTGCGTAAACTTGAAGAAAAAGCAGGCGGCAGAAAAGCCGGACAGACATAAGAAAAAAGGAAAAACGAAGCCGGGGCTGACCTTTGTGGAGCGGAGAAGGCTTGCGGAGTTAAAACACATGCTTGCCGGAACGAATAAAAACGCAGAAAAGCCCACCACAGCACAGAAGACCATTACCTTTCAGAAGATGTACCGGGACGGTATCTGTCAGGTCACTTCTGGCTTTTATACGAAAATGGTGGAGTTTTACGATATAAATTATGACCTGCTGGAAATCGAGGATAAGGGGGAAATACTGGAGGAATACAGCAGGCTTATCAATTATTTTGACCCGTCTATTAAATTTGAGCTGTTCCTGTTCAACCGACAGGTTAACGAGCAGACCTTAATTGACCAGTTTGACATTCCATTGCAGGCAGATGATTTTGATGATATTCGTGAGGAATACACGCAGATGTTAAAGAAACAGGCTGCAAAGGGAAATAACGGTATTATCAAATCAAAGTATCTGATTTTTGGAATTGAGAGTAAAGGCTTTAAGGAGGCAAGGGCAAAACTTGTCAGCATTGAAGCAGATGTGATTAAAAATTTGACTAATCTGGGCACACACGCTAAGAGCCTTGACGGAAAGGAACGTCTGCGTATCCTGCATGAGTATTTTAACCAGGATACTATGGAGCCTTTCCGTTTTTCTTTTAAGGAACTGGCGGAGTCGGGAAAAAGTGTGAAAGATTACATCGCTCCGCCGGGATTTGATTTTCGCTATCCGAGTCGTTTTAAGGCGGGAAAAATGTATGGCAGTGTGCATTATCTGGATATTATTGCCCCGAAGTTTGATGATGAGTTGTTGAAAAAGCTTCTTGATCTGGATGCGAACCTGACTATTACCATGCATATGCAGACAATGGATCCGGTCAAGGCGATTAAGATGCTAAAAGGTGCTTTGACGAATATTCAGAAGATGAAGATTGAAGAGCAGAAAAAGGCGGTAAGGTCAGGTTATGACATGGACATTCTTCCAACGGACATTATCACTTATGAAAAAGATACCCTTGACCTTTTGGACGATTTAAACAGCAGCAATCAGAAAATGGTAAAGATGACATTTCTTCTGACCTGCTATGGCAGAAACAAGCGGGAACTGGAAAATATCACGCAGAGGGTATCCGGCATTATCCAACAGGCGAACTGCAACCTCAGATGTATGCAGTATTTACAGGAGCAGGGACTGATGGCATCGGCACCAATCGGGTGCAACGATACGGGAATTGAACGGGATTTGACAACAAAGAGTACCGCTATCTTAGTACCGTTCTGTACGCAGGAATTATTTATGCCAGCTCCGGCTATTTATTATGGTTTAAATGCCCTTTCCAACAACATGATTATGGCAGACCGGAAACGGCTTCGTACACCAAACGGTGTGATTCTTGGTACACCGGGAAGTGGTAAGTCTTTTAGTGCAAAGCGTGAGATTCTTTCCTGTTTCCTGATGACAAAGGACGATATTGTGGTCTGCGATCCGGAGGGCGAGTATTTTGCCCTTGTGGGAGCATTGCACGGACAGGTGGTAAGGCTGGCAACCAATTCCAAAGATTATTTAAATCCGATGGACATTCAGCTTTCCCATAAAGGGGATAAGGAAGCCTTAAAGCTGAAATCCGATTTTATCATTACTCTGTGTGACTTGATTGCCGGAGGAAAGAACGGTCTGGAAAATGATGAGAAAGGTATCATTGACGAATGTATCCGTCATATTTACGATGCTTATTTTGAAAATCCCGTACCGGAGAATATGCCTATCCTTGAGGATTTGTATAATGCCCTGTTAGAGCATAAGAACAAAAAGGCAGAACGGATTGCAAACTCCCTTGTGCTATATGTGCATGGTTCGCAGAATTATTTTAACCACAGGACGAATGTAGACAGTCAGAACCGTATCATGTGCTTTGACATCAGGGACTTGGGAAACCAGTTGAAAGAGCTTGGAATGTTAATCGTACAGGATGCGGTCTGGAACAGGGTATCGCAGAACCGGGAGCGTAAGATTGCCACCCGCTATTATTGTGATGAGTTCCACCTTTTGCTGAAGGAGAAGCAGACCGCTATCTATTCGGTGGAAATCTGGAAGCGTTTCCGTAAGTGGGGCGGTATTCCTACGGGGCTGACGCAGAACGTAGGCGATTTTTTGAAGTCGGAGGAAATCGAGGGAATCCTCGGCAATTCCGATTTTGTATATCTCCTGAATCAAAATGCAAAGGATCAGGCAATCCTTGCAGATAAGCTGGGATTGTCAGAAAAACAGCTTGCCCATGTAACCAATTCCGAGCCGGGGTGCGGACTGATTCTGTTTGACAACGTGGTTATTCCGTTCGTAGATAAATATCCGGTAGATACCAAGACCTTTGCGGTTATGAATACCAAACCAGAGGAAAGTGTAAGGCAGGAGGTAAATGAGTAGTGGCGGAGAAAAAGAAACAGAAACCGGCTGCATTTGCACAGGAGAAAAAAACCTTTACCGGAGAAATTCCAAAGAAAGCAAACGAGGGTAAAGGTAAAAAATCCGCAGCATATCAGCCGAGAGATGCAGATACCACTTCTGGACACGATGTCCAGAGGTCGAAAAATACAAAGAAGTATCAGAAAGCAGATGCTTCTGGACAGAATGTCCAAAAGTCCGAGGGAGCAGAAGCCGGAGAGAAGTCTAAAAGCGATTTTATGCAGCCGGACAGCACTTTTACGGAGGAAGCCGGAGAGGAGCAGGGTAGAAAAATTGCCAGCGATGACTACCGCCACAGGGACACCTATCATTCGTCACAGAAAAAGGGCAGGTATCAAAGGCGGGAGATAAAGAGCCGGGAGCGAGTAAAGCAATTTGATTTTGAACAGGATTTCCAGACAAAGGACACTACCTTTACCGAAGAGGCAGAACCGGAATTTCATGGAAGCAAAAAGTTAGACCGACTGCAAAAGAAAGCGGAGAAAGCCAGAAAAAAGACGGAAGCTGCAAGAAAGAAGATTCCAAAGAAAACGGAGTATTCTCTGGAGCGTGTTTTTGATGAAAAGACGGGCAGAACAAAGTATGTATTGACTTCTGTAAAAAAAGAGAAACCATTCAAACCGGACAGTCCGGTAAAAAGAGCGGCTGGCAGGGTGGGAATGGAATCTTCTAATTTTGCCCATAGTAAGGTTGCCGAAGTGGAGAAAGAAAATTCCGGTGTGGAGGCTGCCCACAAGACAGAGCAGAGCGGGGAAGATGTTTACCGCTTTTTCAAAGGGCATTACAAAGGGAAAACGGAAAGACGGAGAGCGAAAGCTGCAAAGCTGGAGAAAAAGCAGATGCAGAAAGAGGTCAATTTCCGTTATCAGAAGTTCTTGGAAGAAAATCCGGAAATGCAGGAAAAGACCATTCAGAAGCAGTTGCAGAAAAGACTGCAAAAGCAGCGTATCAAACGGGAATATGCAAAAGCAAGACGGGCGGGACAGACAGCGAAAGCCGCAAAGGAAACAGCGGCGAAGTCCGGGAATCTTTTTACAGCGGCAGCCAGAAAGATACAGGAGATTGCATCAAAAAATGTTTCGCTTCTGCTTGCCATAGGAGCCTTTTCGGTGCTTCTTGTGATGATTATGACAGCAGTATCTTCCTGTGGGGCGATGTTTGCCGGAGGAATCAGTACCACGCTGGCAGGAAGTTATATGAGCGTTCCGGCAGAAATAGATGCGGCAGATTTAGCTTTTTCTGAACTGGAAAAAGAATTGCAGGCAGAGATTGATGCCATAGAAACCACTTATCCGGATTATGATGAGTACCGTTATAATCTGGCATCTATCGGGCATGACCCATTTGCACTGATCAGCTATCTGTCGGCAGTCCATACGGAATTTACTGCAAGTGAGGTACAGGCAGAAATAGAATATCTGTTTGATGAAATGTATGAGTTGACACTAAATCCTACAGAGGAAACGAGGACAAGGACGGTAACAAAAACAGGCACTCATACGGTAACAGACCCGGTTACGGGGGAAACAACAGAAGAGGAATACGAGTATGAAGTGGAAGAGGAATATACCGTAACCATTCTGGAAGTGACCCTGACAGCAAAAGATTTAAACGTAGTAGTTGCCGGACGCATGAATGAGGAGCAGAGAGAAATCTATGCTTTTTATAACCAGACCCACGGGCTGACACAGCAGTTTTATAAGCCCCTTGATTTATATTGGTACAACTATGTGAGCAGTTATTATGGCTGGCGTATCAATCCGGTCACAGGGCAGGAACAGTTACATCGGGGCGTAGATATTGCAGTACCTACCGGAACAACCGTATATGCGGCGATGGACGGGACAGTAACTACCGCAACTTATGACAGCTATTACGGAAATTATGTAGTGATTGAAGATGAAAAAGGCTACTGCACAAAATATGCCCACATGGATACCTTAAATGTCCGGGCAGGACAGAGCGTGACGCATGGAAATGTGATCGGAACAACAGGGAATACGGGAAGCAGTACCGGAAGTCATTTACATATCGAATGTCTGTATCAGGGGGAATATTATAACCCTCTTTTTTATTTTGAAGCAGGCACGGATACGCTGTATGGCGAAACGCCGGGCAGCGGAAGCGGCGGAGGAAATGTGATACCGCCGGATTCCTATGACGATGCAACCGTGCAGGCACTTATGGAAGAAGCGGCGAGATATTTAGACTATCCCTATGTATGGGGAGGCTCCAGTCCGTCCACCAGCTTTGACTGTTCCGGTTTTGTCTGCTGGGTATTTACAAACAGCGGTGTCCATAACCTGCCACGAACCACAGCACAGGGCATTTATAACCAGTGTACGCCTGTGTCGGCGGCAGATGCAAAGGCGGGGGATATTATCTTTTTTACAGGTACATACAATTCGGGCGTACCAGTCAGCCATGTGGGGATTTACTGCGGAAACGGGGTCATGATTCATTGCGGAGATCCAATCAGTTACGCTTCAATCAATTCGTCCTATTGGCAGAGCCATTTTTATGCGTTTGGAAGATTATCAGGAAATTAAAATAACAGGAAGTGAGGAACGATGACGAAAGAGAGAATTGTAAAGGAGCTTTCCAAAGTCCGGGAACAGCTTGCGGGATTGCAGGCGAGGGAGAGGGATTTGGCGGAACAGCTTCAGATGGCAGAGGATGCGGAGAAGATGAAATTCATTGAAAAGAATAAAATCTCTCTGGATCGGCTGATTCTGTTAAACAAGGTCAGCGAAGAAGAAATTATGCGTCTGCTGAAAGAAAAAGAGCAGAAAGAAGCAGCACAATCAGAAGAAAGGGAGGCTTACAGCCATGAAGAACAGGAAGTTATCATCTAAGGCAGTTATATCACTGATATTGTCCGCTGTGCTATTTACCATGCCTGCGGTAGCGTTTTCTGTAAATGGGAACTACGCAATCAGTGCTTTTGCCGAAGAAACAAAAGAAACCGAAGAATCCAAACCGGAGGAAAGTACGGAGCAGACACCCGGCGAAAGTGAAACTGATGTCAGTACGGAGGAAAATACAGAAAACAGTACCGAGGGAAGCACGGAAGAAACTACGGAGGGCAGCACGGAGGGAAGCACCGAAGGCGGCACCGAAGAGAATACAGAAGGCAGTACCGATGAAAGCACCGGGGATGGCACTGTATCGGGAAATGATAAACCGGAGCCGGTATGTAATTGCGAAGATCAATGCGGTGCGTATGAGTATGACAAAAACTGTCCCGTCTGCGTCACAGATTATAAGCTCTGTACCTATAAAAAACCGAATGTGAGTATCAAAATCAGACAGCCGGAGGAGTGGCATAATGACATTGTTTCCGTTTCTTTCAGTGTAAAAGATACCGCAGATACGGGGAATTTTGAAATCGCAAAGATAGAGGCAAAGGTAGGGCAGAATGGAAGCTGGACAGATGTGACGGAGGAAAAGAAATTAAGGATTTCCGAGAACTGTACCGTGTATGTGCTTGTCACAGACCAGAAAGGCAATACCTATGAGAAGAACCGTGCCATAAAGTGCTTTGATACCGTAAAGCCGACCTTAAATGCGGCAGTCAGTGACGGGCTTTTAAGCATACAGGTACATGATACGGATTCCGGTGCAAAGGCGGTATATGTCAATGGATATGAGTTTACAGATCTGACGGGCGGTACGTTAAATATCCGCCTCCAGCAGTTTGACGCAGGGTATGAGTATTTTACCATTTCTGCAATGGACAATGCCGGAAATATGTCTGAGGTTTATAAAACGAAAAATCCGTACTATAAAGACCCTGCCGATACCAGTGATGGGAATCCGGCGGAGCAGCTCCCGGAGAGTGCGACCCCGACGAAACCGGGGAGTGCTACGGGAACCGTGACGGAGCATACCAAAACAGACAGTAACGGAAATACCACATCACAGACAAGTCCTGCCGAACAGAAAAAGCAGGCAATGAAAGAAGCTGCGGAGGCAGAAAGCGGGAAAACAGAAAGTACGGAAAAATCCGGTCAGGGCAAGGAGTTTTATACTATTCAGACCGCCACGGAGAAAGTTTTCTATCTGATTATTGACCGGGACGGAGAGGAAGAAATGGTATATTTTTTGACTGAGGTTACGGAAAATGACCTGTTAAATGCAACTTCCGATAACAGTGAAACCTTGCCGAAAAATTCCGCTGCGTTGGAATCTGCAATTCCGAATGGGGAGAGTGCATTGCCAAACAACAACGGAGAGCAGGCAGATACAGAGGGAAAGGAAACGGAAACAGAAAAAGGTACGGAAGGTGCAGAGAGTACGGGAAATACAGAGGAAACCGAACCGGAGCCGGAAGTGAAAGAAGCACCGAATCCGATGATTTCGTATGTGCTGATTGGTAGTCTTGCCTTAATCGTTATCGGAGCTGCTTATTATTTTAAGGTTGTCCGCAAGAAAAAAGAGGACTTTATCGAGGACGAAGATGAAGATGAGGAAGATAACGAGGAGTATGAAAACGAAGATGAGGAATCGGAGGAAGATACGGAAGAAGATTTCTTTGACGAACAGGAGGAATAAGGTATGCAGTTGGTGGTTACAGAGAAGCCCAGCGTAGCACAGGCAATTTCCCATGTGATCGGGGCGAAAGAGAGAAAAGACGGTTACATGGAGGGAAACGGATTTCTCGTTTCATGGTGTGTAGGACATCTGGTAGAGCTGGCACAGCCGGAGATGTATTCAGAAGCATGGAAAAAATGGAGCTATGAGAGCCTGCCCATGATACCGGAGCAGTGGCAGCATGAAGTGAAAAAGGAAACAGCAACGCAGTATAAAATCTTGAAAAATCTGATGCACGATACAAGAGTTGAAAGTGTGGTGTGTGCCACCGATGCCGGACGGGAGGGAGAACTTATCTTCCGTCTGGTATATGAACAGGCAGGCTGCCGGAAACCAATGAAACGCCTGTGGATTTCATCAATGGAGGAGAGTGCAATCCGTGACGGGTTTGAAAACTTAAAGCCGGGAAGCGATTATGACAGCCTGTACCAGTCTGCACTTTGCAGACAGCAGGCAGACTGGCTGGTGGGATTAAATGGTACGAGATTATTTACTGTACTGTATGGCGGAAAGGTATTAAAGGTGGGCAGAGTACAGACGCCCACCCTTGCCATGCTGGTAGACCGTGAAGTGAAGATTATGAATTTTGAAAAAGAGCAGTATTACATGGCTCATATTCTGATGGATGGGATAGATGCCATGACAGAACGGATTGACGATAAGGCAAGGGCAGAAAGTATTGCTGCAGCGTGTGAAAGTCAGAGTGGAGTGGTTCGTTCCGTTATAAAGGAAAATAAAAGCGTTGCACCACCAAAACTTTATGACCTTACCACGCTTCAGCGGGATGCCAACCGTATCTTTGGTTTTACTGCAAAGCAGACATTGGAGTACACCCAGAGCCTTTATGAGAAAAAGCTGGTCACTTATCCGAGAACGGACAGCCAGTATTTATCCGATGATATGGAAGAAACTGCAAAAGCGGTAATCGGGGCAGTTTATCAGGCGATTCTCTTTGAGGAACAGACCGGAGCAGAGCCGGATATAAAAAGAGTGTTGAACAGTAAAAAAGTGACCGACCACCATGCAATTATTCCCACCATAGAAATTACAAAGACAGACCTTTCCGCTGTGCCGGAGGGAGAAATGAAAATCTTATCCCTTGTCGCTAATCGTCTGTTATGTGCAACCGGGAAAAAGCAGTTGTATGAAACGGTAAAAGCAGAGTTTTCCTGCGGTGGTTACAGCTTTCATGTATCCGGAAAAACGGTTCTGCAGAACGGGTGGAAAGAATTTGAAGCAGCATTGAAACGTACCTACCGGGTAGAAAAAACAGATGAGGATAAGGAAGAGAAGAAACTGCCGGAGCTTTCTGAAGGCATGACGTTTCCAGTTATCCAGACAAAGGTAACAGAGCAATTCACGCAGCCTCCCAAACATTTTACCGAGGACAGCCTGCTTTCTGCGATGGAACGTGCCGGAGCAGAGGATATGGGCGATGAGGTGGAACGCAAAGGACTTGGCACACCTGCCACCAGAGCTGACATTATTGAAAAGCTGGTCAAAGACGGTTTTGTGAAACGGGAGAAAAAGCAGATGCTTCCCACCGAGGACGGGATGAAGCTCATTACTGTTCTGCCGGATATGGTAAAATCCCCGAAGCTTACAGCAGATTGGGAGAATACGCTGACTTTGGTTGAAAAAGGCGAATACACCATGCAGGAGTTCATGGATGGCATTGAAGATATGGTGCGGGAGCTGGTGCAAACCTACCACAGTATCAGTGACGATCAGAAGTCTTTGTTTGGAACGATGCAGGAAGTGCTTGGAAAATGCCCGAAATGCGGCAGCGATGTAGTAAAAGGAAAATTCGGTGCTTACTGCAAACAAAAATGCGGCATGAATGTGGGTAGGGCAATGGGAGCAACGTTTTCCGATACACAGATGAAAAGTCTGCTTGAAGGGAAAAAGACCCTTGTGAGAGGATTAAAAGGGAAAAAGGGAAGCTACGATGCGTACCTGATTCCGGAGGGAATTGAGGATTATTCTTATATCAAAGACGGAAAGGAAATCAAAGGTTCGCAGTACAAATTCAAGATGGAATTTCCACCGAGAAAAAGCAAGTGAAAAGGAGACAGAAAAATGAATACAGAAATGAAAAAGACCGTTGTTTACAGCACCGGAGATAAAATTTTAAACATTATGAAAGAGCAGGATATGGATATTCCAGAACTTTCTTTGCGGTGCGGTGTCAGGGAAGATGTATTGATGGATATTCTGGCAGGTATCCGGGAAGCAGATATAAGTACGCTCTGCAAAATTGCAGACGGACTGGAGATTTGTGTACGGGAGCTTTGCCCTGATGAAGAAAGCTATGTCGTTCCGGTGGAAAAAGATATCCTTGCAAAGCTCATTGTGATCAGCGAGCTGAAGGAGATGGAATTGGAGGAGCTGATTGGCACAATTCTGGAAAACGGTATCGAAGAACACGGTTTTTATGAATAAGGCGGCGGGGGTTATCCCCTCCGTCATTTTGGAGGAATGCTTATGGTAACAAAATATCAGATGATTTCCTATCTGGCGGAGGATACCGCAAAAGAGATAGCGAAAAACGGGCAGGAGTGGACAAGGTATCTGACTACCGCTGCAAGGCTTTATAAATATCCGTTCAATGAACAGATACTTATTTTTGCACAACGACCGGATGCAACAGCCTGTGCGTCCCTTGAACTATGGAATGAGAAGATGAATTGCTGGGTAAACCGTGGAGCAAAGGGAATTGCCCTGCTGGATACGGAAAATTCCTATACAAGATTGAAATATGTTTTCGATGTGTCCGACGTACATAAGGCAAGGCGGATAGGACGTGATCCGAATTTGTGGGAGTTGCGTGAGGAGCATAAAGAAACAGTCCTGGCACAGCTTGAAAAGACATACGGAGAAACGGATAAAAACAGCTCCTTTGAACAGCGGATAATGGAAATATCCAATCGGATTGCTTTGGATTATTATGAAGAACTTCTGCCGGAAATCGAATATGTGAAAGAGGGCAGCTTTTTAGAGGAACTGGACGAGTTAAATGTAGGTGTCAGGCTTCGTGATACGCTTTCTTCCAGTATTGCTTACACCATACTGTCACGATGCGGTGCAGATATGGAACTGTGGAAAGACGAGCAGGGATTTGAATATATCAGCGACTTTAATACGATGAAAACCCTGTCTGTTGTTGGTACAGCCACCACAGATATGTGCAAGCCGCTTTTAATGGAGATAGGCAGAACCATAGGAGCGTATGACCGCCAGATTGCCCGCAGGAAGGCACAGGAAAAAGCTAATGCAGGACGCACACAAACTTCTTTGGAAAATACGGAGAAAGTGCTTGCAAATGAAGCAGATACAGACTATAATGCTTTAAAGCGTGAAAGTGAAAAGGAGCTACAAAACAATCAGGAGATAGAAATACAGAGCAAAAAGGAGGATGCGGCACATGAAACTGACATACGAAAAGAACGGGGATTATCTGATTCCGAACCTGACAGCGAACGAGGAACCGGAGGGAACGCTGACGAAGTACGGTATGATGCGGAAGAACTTCTTACAGGAACACCGGAAAGGGATTTATCAGGGCATGATACTGGCGGGCGAGCTGAAAGCACACTGTCTGGAGATACAGGAGCAGGCAGAGCAGAGAATGGAAGCCCTGAGCGAACAGATGGCGAAAGCAGAGGGAGTGAACGAGGAACTGAAAGCAGCCGATCAGATGAAGTGGGTAGCGAAGATGAACAACATCAGACATTCAGCGGAGGAGATCGTGCTGACGGAACTGATTTACAGTTAGAAAATGACATACAGGAAGAAGAAATACCAGAACCGGATAGTGGAGAACATTCATTATCCGGTTCTTTTTTTCCGAAGCTGTCTGAAACAGAGCAGGGGGAGGACTTACAGCGTGGTATTTTATGCAGTGATGAGTTCCTGAAGCATAAAAGACCGGAAATAGCTGGGTATTTTCAGATAGAGCAGGATGCAAAGATTCAGGCGGATTATCTGAGAAATTCGTTCCGCATGGAAGAATACACCGAGTTCAATATCGGGGAAATGCGGGGCGGCTACCGTGCCGATGAGGACGGTATTACCTTATGGAAAGGCAATTATCTGACCCGTGAAGCGGAAAGCAGGCTGTCATGGGAGGAAGCACGTTTTCTTGTCAATTCCTATATGGAGGACGGAGTATATCTTCTTCCAGGAGAAACCGCAGAGCGGATTGAAACAGCGGGAATGTACCAGCAGCTTGACTTATTTTCCATGTTTACGGAGCAGGCTGGCAATCTTGCCATGAAACAGGCGGAAACAGTGACACCGATACGGTCAGAAACAAAGATACCGCCGGAGCAGATAGCGGATATTCTGCGGAGCGGCGGAGGCAGGGATAACAGCAGAAAGCGTATCTACACCAAATATCAGCAGGGAAAGACACCGGAGGAGATGGCTGCTTTCTTACAGAAAGAGTATGGAACAACCGGAAAGGGCTTTGAATTTGACGGAAAGCAGTTAGCGGTATGGTTCAATGAGGATGGGATGCGTGTCGGATATGGCACATCGACAGAGCGTCCGGTGCTTCAGATGAACTGGCAGGAGGTGGAAGCAAAAATCCGCTCACAGGTAGTAAACGGTACCTATATGGGAGCAAATGAAGCTTATCTGACTGACGAAGCAGAACGTGACCGGATTGCAGGGCATCTCTTTTTCTTTTTCCGGGATGGCATGGGAGAACTGCCGGAGGAGCTTGGGCTAAAAGCAGGAAATTATCCGGAGGCTCATGCAAGAATGATAGAATACCTTTCTACAAAAGAAGGAGTTGAGCTTGTGGCTTCCCACATGGATCAGGCACTTCATCAGCTTGAAACCGGAGAGAAAAAGCTACGTTTCCGTTCAGTTATGCCAAAAGAGGAGCTGCGGGAGGAACTTGACAATCTGCTGATAGAAAAACAAATCTTTCCAACCGCAGACCATGTGGAAATAAAAAGGGAGGATTTTATTACTCAGGACGAGATAGACCATAATCTTGGCAGGGGAAGTGGATATTCACATGGTTCTTTCCGCATCTATGATTATTTTCAGGAAAAGCATGACAGCAAAGAAGCAGCGGAATTTCTGAAAAAAGAATATGGCATTGGAGGCGGCTCTCATGCACTTGCCGGAGCAGACCATAGCTGGCAAGACCACAACTTTAAAGGGATTGAATTAAAAAAGGGAAATATCTGCGAACCTTATGCGAAAGTGCTGCTGTCTTGGAAAGTAGTCGAAAAGCGTATCCGAAAGCTGGTGGCGGAAGATAAGTATTTATCTCCGGCAGGGAAAGAAGCCTATGCCCGGTACAAAGAGGAAGAAGCACAGAAAGCGCTGGAAAAAGCACAGGCGGTAATAGAACGGAAAACGAAGGTTGCCTGTAAAGAAGCCATTGAACGGACGATTTCGGAAAAATTTGACGGGTATCGTCTGCCGAAAGATACACCGGATGAAGTAATCCGAAAATATGGTAGCGAGCGTGTCAGCTATGTACTTGCCAATACTGTCATGCACCTGACGCACGATGGCAGATTTTCTCCCGACAATAAGGCATGGGCAAAAGAAATAGAACCGTATGCCAAGTATGAGAACCGTGATTTGATTGTTTCTTCCCATCCGGCGGTCTTAAATGGATTTATCAATCAGACAAGACGGTATATGGAGCAGGAAAAGGAGATTGCGGCACAGCAGATTACCATTGACGGGCAGTTGTGTTTAAAGATTGATGAATGGAAGTCGGAAGAAAATAACTATGTGCTTGGAAATTCCATGCAGGACAATGCGTTCTTTTACGTACTCATAAACGAAAATGTCCATTTTGAATATGATTACAAACCGAGCAGGGAAGAAATTGAAAACGATTATTTGAATCTCATTGCAATGGAAGATATAGACCGACACGAAGCGGAGGTATTTTCACGCATTGAAGGAACGGAAGATGTAGCGGAAACAGAATCACGATTCTCAGTTGAGGAAACCAGCGATGCCTTTGAGCCGGGACAGGATTTTGCAGTATGGGATCATGGCAGGGAAGATTATTATATAAAAGAGGACGGTACAATTCCCACCTTTGAAACAAAAGAGGAAGCGGAACACTATCTGCAAAGCATGGAACCGGACACTTCTGGACACGATGTCCAAAAGTCAGTGGAAGAACCTGCCATAGAAAAGCCTGTGAAGCAGCCTGCACCAAAGATTGATAAATCCAATGCGGTCAATTTCCACATTACAGACGATGCGTTAGGAGCAGGCAGTGCGAAAGAGAAATTCCGACGAAATATAGAAGCAATCCGTACTTTGGAAAAGGTGGAGAGCGAGAACCGTATCGCCACACGGTCGGAACAGCAGATTTTATCACAGTATGTTGGCTGGGGCGGGCTTGCCGATGCCTTTGATGAAAGCAAATCTGCATGGGCGGGAGAATATCAGCAGTTAAAGGAATTGTTATCGTCGCAGGAGTACGCTTCTGCAAGGGAAAGCACCTTAAATGCCCACTATACCAGTCCTGCCATTATCCGCAGTATTTATGATACCTTAGACCGTATGGGATTTGAAAAGGGGAATGTATTAGAGCCTGCAATGGGTATCGGAAATTTCTTCGGAATGCTGCCGGAGAAGATGCAGGAAAGCCGACTTTATGGTGTGGAGCTGGATGGTATTACGGGCAGGATTGCAAGACAGCTCTATCCGAAAGCGGATATTAAAATATCCGGTTTTGAAAAAACAGACTATCCGAATGATTTTTTTGATGTAGCAGTCGGCAACGTGCCATTCGGACAGTATAAGGTAGCGGATAAACAATATGATAAAAATAATTTCCTGATTCATGATTATTTCTTTGCAAAGACATTAGATAAAGTCCGTCCCGGCGGTGTGGTTGCTTTTGTTACCAGTAAGGGAACAATGGATAAAAAAAGTCCGGAGGTCAGAAAGTATCTGGCTCAGCGAGCGGAGCTTATGGGGGCGGTCAGACTTCCGAATACAGCATTTAAGGAAAATGCAGGGACAGAAGTCACTTCGGATATTTTGTTTTTTAAGAAGCGTGACCGTGTGATGGACATAGAACCGGATTGGGTACATTTATCAGAAGATGCAAACGGTATCGCCATGAATACCTACTTTGCGGAACACCCGGAAATGATTGTTGGGAAGATGGAAATGGTCAGCGGTCCCTATGGCATGGAAAGCACCTGCCAACCGGATGCTACAAGACTGTTTGCAGAGCAGTTAATGGATGCGGTCAGCCGGATTGACGGGGAAATCGAAGCAGTGGAGACGGACGAGCTTGCGAATGAGCTGGCAGATGCCACCATTCCGGCAGACCCGGACGTAAAGAATTACAGCTACACACTGGTGGAAGATAAGGTATATTACCGTGAAAATTCCATTATGAAGCCTGTGGATATGTCAGAATCCATGCAGGAACGCATAAAAGGCATGGTAGGAATCCGAAACTGTACGCAAGAGCTTATCAATTTGCAGTTGGAAGAATATCCGGATACTGTGATTAAGGAAAAGCAGAAAGAATTGAATACCCTTTATGATACGTTCAGCAGAAAATACGGTTTAATCAATTCCCAGACCAACAAAAGAGCCTTTAATCAGGACAGCAGCTATTGTCTGTTATGTTCTCTGGAAAAGCTGGATGACGAGGGAAATTTCAAAGGCAAAGCGGATATGTTCACGAAACGTACCATTAAGAAAGCGGAAGTGGTTACAAGCGTGGATACAGCAACGGAAGCTCTGGCAGTATCTTTATCAGAAAAAGCAAAAGTTGACCTTTCTTATATGGCGGAGCTGACCGGAAAAGAGATTGATACAATCAAAGAAGAACTGACGGGCATTATCTTTCAGAATCCGGTCACAGACAGGTGGGAAGCAGCGGACGAGTATTTAAGCGGCAATGTCCGGGATAAGTTGCAAACAGCGAAGATTTACGCCGAAAACCACCCGGAATACAACATAAATGTGCAGGCACTTACACAGGTGCAGCCCACAGAACTGGATGCCAGCGAGATTGAGGTGCGTATCGGTGCCACATGGGTTGAACCGAAATATATTGAAGATTTCATGCGTGATGTTTTTGAAACACCGCAGCATCTCTTCAACCGGAATACAATGGGGATTCAGTATTCCGATGTGACAGGACAGTGGAATGTAAAAGGAAAAAGTGCGGATTACGGAAACAGTCTTGTAAATATGACTTATGGTACAAACCGGAGAAATGCTTATCAGATTTTAGAGGATTCTCTGAATTTAAAGGACAGCCGGGTGTACGATACCGTGATAGAGGACGGAAAGGAAACGAGAGTCCTGAATAAAAAGGAAACCATGATTGCCAGTCAGAAACAGGAGGCAGTCCGGGAAGCCTTTAAGAACTGGGTATTTGAAGATCAGGAACGTAGACAGGACTTGGTGGCGAAATATAACAAGCTCTTTAATTCTACCAGACCAAGAGAATATGACGGTTCCCATTTGAAATTCCCTGGCATGACACCGGACATCGACCTTAGACCGCACCAGTTAAATGCGGTGGCACACCAGCTTTACGGGGACAATACCCTGCTTGCTCATTGTGTGGGAGCAGGAAAGACTTTTGAAATGATTGCTGCAGCAATGGAAAGCAAGCGGTTAGGGTTATGCCAAAAGAGCCTGTTCGTTGTTCCCAATCATTTGACGGAACAGTGGGCGAGTGACTTTTTGCGGTTATATCCCGGAGCAAATATTTTAGCGGCAACGAAGAAAGATTTTGAGCCAGCCAACCGGAAGAAATTCTGTTCCAGAATCGCCACCGGAGATTATGATGCTGTCATTATCGGGCATAGCCAGTTTGAAAAAATCCCGTTGTCGCAGGAAAGACAGATAGGCATTATCGAAAGACAGATTGATGAGATTGAGCTTGCCATAGAGCAGGCGAAAGCAGATAACGGGGAGCGTTACACCATTAAGCAGATGGAAAAGTCCAGAAAATCCCTTATGACAAGACTGGAAAAACTCAACGATACTTCCCGGAAAGATAATGTTGTAACCTTTGAGCAGTTAGGTGTGGACAGGCTGTTTGTAGATGAAAGTCACAATTATAAGAACCTTTTTCTATACACGAAAATGCGGAATGTGGCGGGCATTGCACAGACGGAAGCACAGAAGTCCTCCGATATGTTTGCTAAGTGCCAGTACCTTGATGAGCTGACTGGCGGAAAGGGCATTATGTTTGCTACGGGTACGCCGCTCAGCAACAGTATGACGGAGCTTTACACCAATATGCGGTATCTTCAGTATGGTACGCTTCAGAAGATGGGATTAGGGCATTTTGACAGTTGGGCAGCTTCTTTTGGAGAAACACAGACCGCCATTGAGCTGGCACCGGAGGGAACAGGATACCGGGCAAAGACAAGATTTGCAAAATTCTTCAATCTGCCGGAGCTGATTGCACTTTTCAAGGAGAGTGCGGATATCCAGACACCGGATATGTTAAAGCTGCCTGTGCCGGAAGCAGAATATGAGAACGTGGTGCTGAAACCCAGCGAATATCAGAAAGAGATGGTAACATCGCTGGCAGATCGGGCGGAGACAGTGCGTAACAGACTGGTAGAGCCGCATCAGGATAATATGCTCAAGATTACCAACGATGGAAGAAAACTGGCACTCGACCAGCGTCTGATCAACGATATGCTCCCCGATGAGGAACATTCCAAAGCAAAAACCTGTGTGGATAAGGCATTTGAGATTTGGGAAGATACCAAAGGGGAGAAATCAGCACAGCTTATTTTCTGTGATTTATCGACACCGAAAGGAGATGGTACATTTAATGTCTATGAGGATATAAGAAATAAACTGATGGAAAAAGGTGTTCCCGCAGAAGAAATCGCCTTTATACATCAGGCAAATACGGAGCTTAGGAAAGCGGAGCTGTTCAGTAAGGTAAGAAGCGGACAGGTTCGTTTTTTATTGGGTTCTACTGCAAAAATGGGAGCCGGGACAAACGTGCAGGACAGACTGATTGCTCTGCACCACCTCGATGTACCGTGGCGTCCGTCTGATATTGAACAGCAGGAGGGGCGTATTTTGCGGCAGGGCAACAGGAATCCAAAGGTTAAGATTTTCCGGTATGTGACAGAGGGAACATTTGACAGCTACTCATGGCAGCTTATCGAGAATAAGCAGAAATTTATCGGTCAGATTATGACAAGCAAATCTCCGGTGCGAAGTTGTGAGGATGTGGACGAAGCAGCACTTTCTTATGCAGAGGTTAAGGCTCTGGCAACGGGGAATCCCTATATAAAAGAAAAGATGGATTTGGATATTCAGGTCAGCAAGCTGAAACTGATGAAAGCCAACCACACCAGTCAGAAATACCGTCTGGAGGACAACATTGCAAAGCATTATCCACAGCAGATAACCATTCTGAAGGAGCGTATCAGTGGCTTGCAGGCAGATATTCAGACTGCAAAAACCAATCTCCCAGCAGATAAGGAGTTTTTCTCTATGAGGGTCGGGAATAAGGTCTATACGGATAAAAAAGAAGCCGGAACTGCACTTGTGGAGATGTGCAAAGAAATCAAGAGCGTTAATGCTCCGGCAGTCATTGGAGAGTATGCAGGCTTTAAAATGGCGGTGTCCTTTGATTCCTTTAACCATAAATTCGTTATGAACATCAAAGGACAGCTCAGTCATAATCTGGAGATTGGTGTTGACCCGCTGGGTAACATTTCCCGTATCAACCATGCGTTGGAAGCCATGACAAAGGAACTGGCAGAAGCATCCACAAAGCTGGAGAATGTGGAGCGTCAGCTTGAAACAGCGAAGGTAGAGGTTACAAAGCCATTTGCACAGGAAGCAGAGCTTTCAGAGAAGTTAGACCGCCTTTCTGCCTTAAATGCCCTGCTCAATATGGACGAAAAGGGAGATGACGGAATAGGTATGGAAGATGATAAATCGGAACTGGGTACTGAGCAGGTGGCAGATACCAGAAAACCGTATCCCATAGAAAATACCCGACATAATTATGCTGTGGAGAATGGAAATCCGCAGGGAATGAGGCTCACAGCAGCGATGGCGGATAAGCCGGCACAGAGGGTATCCTTGAAAGAAAAGCTTGAGACTATGAAAGTAAAGGCTGCGGGGAATAATATAGAAAATTCCGTGCAAAGAGATAAGGGGAAGGAGGAGTATTTGTAATTATTATATTTCTTTTTATGCAAATATGAAATATAATATTAGTTCAAGGGAAATATAGTGATAGAGCGATTTGGAAAAAGCTAAAGAGAAATGGAGACAACGTAATACATAAAAATGGAAATTGAATTTGTCAGACACTGTCTGACAAATTCGGAAAGGATATATTATGAATGATTTAGAGCAGACAAATATGCTTCAGCCATTGGTGGATGAGATTGAAACAGCAGTTTCAAATGCCAAAAAAGAGATAGCTGAAAAAGTAAACAGTGTAATTACAGAGACGTATTGGAAAATCGGAAAATATATTGTTGAGTTTGAGCAGGATGGAAATGTTAAAGCAGCATACGGTTCAAAATTATTAACAACACTCTCGCATCAATTAACTTTGCGATTGGGACGAGGATACAGCCGCCCAAACCTCAACAATATGCGGAAGTTTTATCTTTGTTATGAGAATTGTCAGACGGTGTCTGACAAATTGACATGGTCGCATATTTGTGAGCTGATAAAGATTGATGATGAATTAGAAAGAAGTTTTTACGAAAAAGAATGTTATAAGGAAAAGTGGGATGTAAGAACACTCAGGCGACAGATGGATTCCGCTTTGTTTCTTAGATTAGCTACAAGCAGAGATAAAGAAGGAATTCTGGCACTTGCCAGAGAGGGAATTACTTATGACAAGCCAGAGGATGTTATCAAGGATACTTACACATTAGAATTTTTGGGACTTCCGGAGAAAGAGCGTTATAGTGAGGAAGACTTGGAGCAGAAAATAATAGATAATCTCCAAAAATTCTTGTTGGAATTAGGAAAAGGATTTACCTTTGTGGGCAGGCAGTATCCCTTAACTGTAAACAATATTCATTACCATGTGGACTTGGTATTTTACCACAGAATTTTGAAATGCTTTGTGCTGATTGATTTAAAGAAAAATTCCGTCCAGCATATAGACATCGGTCAGATGAATATGTATATGGGGTATTTCGCAAAAGAAGAAAATATGGCAGATGATAACCCACCGATTGGCATTATCCTGAGTCATAACAAAGATGAACTGCTTGTAGAATATGCAACTTACGGTATGGACAGCAATTTATTTGTTTCAAAATATGAATTGTATCTGCCAAATCGCAATGAACTCCAAAAATTAGTGAACAATATTTTAGAGAAGGATACAGAAAAGAAAGAAGAGTAATAAAAAAGCAATCTAAAAAAGATGCAAATTGAATAGGCATATCGAAAAAGACAATCAGAGATGGTTGTCTTTTTTGCGTGGAAAAAAGAAAGGATAATCGAATTATGGCAGATAAAAATACAGTTTACATGAGTGAAAAACAAAAAGTCAAAGAGATCACGGATAAGCTGGAAGCTGGCTTGAAAGAGCTTTTTGAAAGTGAAAAATATAAAAGCTATCTCAGCACCATGTCAAAATTTCATAATTACAGTTTTAACAATACGCTGCTGATTGCCATGCAGAAGCCGGAAGCTACGCTGGTGGCAGGCTATCAGGCGTGGCAGAAGAACTTTGAGCGGCACGTCAATAAAGGAGAAAAGGCAATCCGTATTCTTGCACCAGCTCCTTATAAAATCAAAGAGGAACGTGATAAGTTAGACCCTGTAACGGGAGAAATGATGTTTGATGAAAACGGTATGCCGCAGAAAGAGGAAACAGAGGTTACCATTCCTGCCTTTCGTGCGGTATCTGTTTTTGATGTATCGCAGACGGATGGCAAGCCTATTCCGGAACTGGAAGTGAATGAGCTGTTATCTACGGTGGAGGGATATGAGGATTTTGTCCAGGCGCTTATGAATATTTCTCCTGTTCCGATTGCATTTGAAGATATTCCCGGCGATTCCAAAGGGTATTTCAGTACAGCAGAAAAACGGATTGCTGTTCAGGAAAATATGAGCGAAAGCCAGACTTTGAAAACAATGGTGCATGAGGTGGCTCATTCCATGCTGCATGATAAAGAAGTTAATCAGAGCATGGATATTCCGGTAAAGGACAGGAATACAAAGGAAGTGGAAGCGGAGAGTGTGGCTTTTACAGTGTGCCAGCATTTCGGTATAGATACATCCGATTATTCCTTTGGATATATCGCAGGCTGGAGCAGCGGTAGGAATATGAAAGAGCTGAAATCTTCCCTTGATACAATCCGAAAGACAGCTTCAGAACTGATTACAGGCATTGAGGGGGCAATGCAGGAGCTTCAGCTTAACCGGGAGATGGAGCAGGAACATGGAAAGGAAAGCATTCTGCTGGTACATAACGAGGATTTTTCAGAATACAATCTTGTCAGTGTCCGTGGAATGGACAGTGCAGAACTTATATCCGCTCTTTCTACCATGAATGAAGAGGATAAATCGAATATATCATCTTATCTTGAAAGCAAAGGAGCATGGACTACCGAACTTGCTGACGAGCAGACGGAAGAAGCGGAGGAATATCATATTGATGTCCGCTATAACATGGATACAGACGAGCTTATTGATGTAAAGGAAAGAGTGGAACAACCCATTGATACCAATTTATCTGTCATGGGGCAGGCAGAACAACTTATCAATCAGTTGGAGGCAGAAAAAAATATTTTCACGTCTGAGGAGCGAAATCTGATTGTAAATTATGCCTATAAACTTGATGATATGAATAAAACAAGGGAACTTGCAGAGAAACTGGCATATAGGGAGCAGTATGTCCAACAGGATGTGGCATTGACCATAATTGATGCAAAGGCGGAGATTGATGCCCTGCCTGATCCGATGATTGGTTTGTCGGAAATGAGGGAATATGGCTATCAATGGAATGAAATGCTGCCATTAACACAAGAGAAAGCATTGGAATTATTTGAACATGATTTGCATGTATATTTGCTTCATACTGACGGTACGGAATCATTGGCAGAAAGCAGGGAGCGTATAGAAGAGCATGAAGGTATCTTTGGGGTTGAAAAGGAAACATGGAATAAAGCATTGAAACAGCAGACTAAGATTACACTTATCTTAATGGACGAACAGGAGCGAGAATATACATACCCGTATCCAGTTGTGGCTGTCGATATAGAAGAAATGGGTGGGGATAGAACTGCGGTATTCAAGACCTCAGAGCCTATTTCAGATACTGATGTGGCAGAAATTCATAATGCTTTTTATGGAACTGATTTGGAATTTGAAATAGAAAAAGAATTAGGTATCACATGGGTGGAATCTATTAACTATGAGGACGGATCTGTTATTACACCTGAAATGGCAAGAAAAGAGCAGCTCCTATATGCTAGTACTGATAAATATGGAATTTATCAATTAAAGCCTAATCTGGAATTAGATTCCTTACGTTTTGAGGGGACGGAATCCTTAAAGCGTATGGGCATTACAAAAGATAATTTTGATGCAATTAAACCAGAGAATTATACACTTTTATATGTGGGCGAATTATCTGAACTGCAAAAAGAGACGCAGGGGGCAACTTTAGAGGCAATCTTTGAAAAATTCAACCTTGACCACCCAGAAGATTTCAGAGGACATTCGCTATCTGTCAGCGATATAGTGGTGCTTCATCAGAACGGACAGAATACGGCTCATTTTGTGGATTTTTTTGGATATACGGAAATACCGGATTTTTTACGGGAGCAGACACCGGAAAAGGAAGAAATGCAGGACACTTCTGGACACAATGTCCAAAAGACAGAACCGGAAATAGATGGAGATGAAATCATTGATCTTGGCGATGAAACGGAACAGGTGCTTGCGGAAATGAAAAAAACTTTGGAAAGTGAACAGGAAACAGAACTGGCATTTTCTATTGCAGACCGTTTTATCAGCATTCAGGAAGTAGAGGGCGGTTATGACTATTCCATTATGGGAGCTGATTATAAGGAGATTGACGGAGGAATTTATGATAATCCTGATGTGACGATAAGGGAAGCCTTACATGATATTTTAGAGGATTTGAAGTCACAGCCGGATTACAATGGTGCAAAAGGAAATATCCAAAGAGAAGATGAACTGATACCGATGGATTATGATGGACTGATGGAAAAAGCAGAGGAAGCAAATCGTATTATTCCGGAGAGTACACCAAGCAGTGTGGTGGCTGATTTTAGGGCAAAGACCGGGGAATTATTCCATGATATTAGTGAAATGAATCCGGAAGAAATCGAGGAAACTGTGAAATGCCATGTGCAGGCAAAGATTGATGAGTATAACATTGATGCAACGATTGTGGATGTTGCTGTGACCGGAAGCAGGTGCAGGGGATTGGAGCATGAAAGTTCTGACCTTGATGTGGTTGTGGAACTTTCCACGGCGGAACGGGAGGACGATTTGTTTAATGCCTTTAATGAGGGCGGACTTCATATCGGAGAAGTAAAAGTTGACATCAACCCTATTACAGCACAGCGAACAGGTACACTGGAAACCTATCTGCCACAGGTGGAGGAATATTTGGAGGGTGTCAGACAGGCAAGAGAGCAGGAAAAGGAGAAGGCAGAAGTAACTTTAACTGTTTCGGAATGTGGCGAATTTCATAATCTTGGTGAATGCTATGAGAATATTCCTACGGTGGATGAAGCCATAGCAATCTGGAAGCAGATACCATCGGAGAGGATGAATGGTATTCCGGCAATTGGAATCAATATCATAGAGAGAGGGGCGGAACCCTTCGAGGATTACGAGATTGATGTTTTATCTGGAAAGAGGATTGACCTTGGGGTTTTGGACTATGTTCCTGATATTAAAAACAATCCGCAGGCAATGGAAGTCATTACGGAACTGGTGGCTAAATTGCCCGATATGGAGATAGATGGCGTGATGAGTGAAGAAATGGAAGCAAGAGTGTGGGAACTGCGTATGCCGGACTTGCCACAGGAGGAACAGCTTGCAGTAGAACTTGACCGACTTTGCTACGATTATGATACTGTACTGTATCACGATAGTACAAGAAATATGACCGAGAATGTATCAGAGCTTGCAGAATCCATAAAACAGGGCGATACCGGACATTTAACAACGTGGCTTGCAGACATTATTTCGGAGGGAGCTGTACCAGAGGAAATAAAACGAGCAACGGAGCTTCTGGAAAAACTGACAGAGTATAAGCCGCTTGCCAAGATTGAGGAGGCAGAAGAACAGAATTATAATATGATTGATAATGTGCTGAATAATGGTGTTGGGGAGAAAGCCCAAAGGGAAGAAAATAAGAGAATGGAGGAGAAGCCTACAGTAAGGATTTCCTTAAAATCCCGTCTTGCGGAGAAAAAGTCACAGGTAGAAGGGCAATCGAAAGAACATGATGTTCAAGAAAATGAAAAGAAAAGTCAGAGGGAGATGTAAGTGATGAATAAGAGATTTACCGTAGAAGAGAGTAATTTAATCAGTATTTTTATGGAAGAAGGTATAGATTTAGATGTGGGAGGCAGAAAAAATGTCATAAATGGTATCAATAAGACTCTGAAACATCTGGAGGATGATGAGATGGTTGAATTGTCATTATGTGTCCTTGCAAAATTAAAGGAATTGACGGATCATGAATTTATGAAGATGGAGTTTGTAGCGGCAGAGTAACATCAAACGTAAGGCAGAACATGGCTTTTGGTGGCTGTGTTCTGTCTTTTTGAATAAGAACTTGACTGATAAATATTACGGGTGTAATATTTATAGCGAAAGGGAGTAAATTTTTTTACCTTAAAATCTTACACTTGTAATATATAAGCGTAGTACATTGATATGAATAAGAAATGGAGGTAACGATGAAGGCAAAACATAGAACCAAAAGAATACAAAGATATAGAAAAATGTTGGGCATTATAGTGTTGATGTTAACAATTACTTTGATTGGAGTAGTTGTGAGTGCAACAGTATTATATAAAAGAAAAAATGCGTGTAAAACACCAGATACTACCTTAGTAGAGTATATGATGCATATTCCAAAACAAGAATACGAAGAAATGTATGCAATGATTGATTTGGAGTCATCTGGATATATCAGTAAGGAAGATTTTCTGAAGAGAAATTCCACTATTTATGAGGGAATTGAAATGCAAAACATGTCGATAAAAAATGTCGAGTATGTGGAGGAAGATAAAAAAGTAACATATTTGACTTCGTTTGATACAGTGGCAGGAACTATCAGCTTTGAGAATGAGGCATTTTTTATAAATGGAGAAGAAGGATATAAATTGGTTTGGGATGATTCCATGATTTTTCCTAATCTGACTTCTGCAGATAAAGTAAGAGTTTCCACTACACAGGCAGAGCGAGGAGAAATTCTGGATAGGAACGGACGTGTCCTTGCAGGAAAAGGTACAGCATCTTCAGTTGGAATTGTTCCGGGCAAGTTGGAAAACAGAGAGGAAGCAATCGCACAGATTGCAGGACTATTGGAAATCACAACGGAAGTGATAGAAAAGAACCTGTCTGCAAAGTGGGTAAAGGATGATTCTTTTGTACCTATTAAAACGATTCCAAGAGTGGAAGAAATTGAGTTAATGTCTATCAGTCCAGAGGAAGAAGTTTTAAAGGAGAAAGAAAGGCATGATAAGTTGCTGGAGATTCCCGGAGTGATGATATCTGATGTTGAAGTGCGTGAATACCCATTAGGGGAAGCCGCTGCGCATTTGGTCGGGTATGTTCAAAGCGTTACTGCGGAAGATTTAGAGGAACATGCAGGAGAAGGTTATACAGCCAATAGTGTAATCGGCAGAAGCGGAATGGAGGGCTTGTTCGAGAAAGAACTGAAAGGCCAGAACGGTTGCAGGATTTACATTGTAAATTCGGAAGATAAAGAGAAGGAGGAACTGGCTTGTATCCTGGTACAGCATGGGCAGGACATCCGGCTTACGATAGATACTGATTTGCAGGTTTCCTTGTACGAACAGTTTAAGGAAGATAAAAGCTGCTCAGTAGCCATAAATCATTATACCGGAGAGGTATTGGCTTTGGTCAGCACACCGGCCTATGACAATAACGATTTTATTATGGGATTATCGAGTGAGCAGTGGACTGTACTTAACGAGGATGAGAATAAGCCAATGTATAATCGGTTCCGGCAAGTGTGGTGTCCGGGATCTACCTTCAAACCAATTATAGCTGCGATTGGTTTACAATCAGGAGCAATCGATCCAATGGAAGATTACGGGAACGTAGGATTAAGTTGGCAAAAAGATGCATCGTGGGGTTCATATCATGTAACAACGCTTCATGCGTATGAACCAGTCATTTTAGAGAAAGCCTTGATTTATTCTGATAATATTTATTTCGCAAAAGCAGCATTAAAGATTGGATCGGATGAGTTGGAGAATTCTTTGATACGGCTTGGTTTCAATGAGGAACTACCATTTGAGATTAAGATGGCAGAATCTCAGTATTCCAATACAGAAGGCATTGAAACTGAAATACAGTTAGCTGACAGCGGTTACGGACAAGGACAGATTTTAGTGAACCCGTTGCATATGGCATGTATTTATTCTGCTTTCTGTAATGAGGGAAATGTAATAAAGCCTTATTTGGTATATCAGAATGAAGCGGAAGCTGAGTATTGGATTCCGGGTGCCTTTTCTAACGAGACAGCAAGTCGTGTATTGGAAGGAACAAAGAAGGTTGTGAATGATTCTAATGGAACTGGATATGCAGCCCATCGAGATGACATTCTTTTAGCAGGAAAAACAGGTACGGCAGAAATAAAGGCATCGAAGGATGATACTTCGGGTACAGAATTAGGATGGTTTGCAATTTTTACAGCAGAAGATACGGAATGTCCTATATTGATTATCAGTATGGTAGAAGATGTGAAAGGAAGAGGAGGAAGCGGATATGTTGTTAAGAAAGACAGCCTGGTTCTGGAAGAGTGGTTTAGCAGTCATTAGTTTTGTACTGATGTTTAGTATTTCGGGGTGTAGCGATACACCACCGGAAGAAGATACAGTTTCGGAAACAGTAATTGATGTTCAGGACGTTTCAGAAGAAGAACAGGAGAATGAAGAAGAAATTATAAACATCTGCATAGATCTTTATGACAAGGCAGCAGAGGAAAATAAGTTAGATGATTTGGAAATAATTCGGAGTATTGTAAATCGTCTTGGAGAAAACGAGTATCCTGCTGTTGACAGCAGAAATCAAGTGAATATGACGGAAGCGGAGCAGGTACTGGAATTTTGTGAAAAGGTGGATACACAGGAAGAAGCAGATATAACGATTCTTGAAGTCGGCTATTTGGGCGGATTTGTAAAATACGATTTGCACACAAAAGACGGAAATGTAGATGTGGTCAGAAGCTATTATGGATACGAAAATGGAGAAATACAGAAAGAAGTTACTGGGAGGTATCAAGCAGAGTATTGGAATTATACAGAAGAAGGTTACCTGATGTTTTCTGGTGTCTGGTTTTCAGAAGAATTATACGTTCTTACATTGAGTGGAGCAGAGGAGCATACCGCATTACGAGTACAGCCATTGGATGAAACATATAGGGAACTGAGTCGGAAATATCTTCTTCCAATCAGCTTTGAACAGAATAATATGTTTATTGTGGATTGGAGTGAAGAAGATTTTGGGGATTTGAATTTCTATGATATGTATGACATTCTTTATCCAAAAGTGAATGGTCAGTATGTTCCTTATGTTGCAGATGACAATTTGTCAGTCAGTGCAGTTTATCGGATTCCAAAAGAGGAATTTGAAAGCGTTATTATGAAATATTTCAATATTGATAGTGAAACGCTGCAATCCAAAACTGTCTATGATTCGGAGGATTCGACCTATGAATACAAACCGAGAGGCTTCGAAGAAGTAGAGTATCCGGAATACCCATATTCAGAAGTAATCGGGTATACGGAGAACAGTGATGGAACAATTACACTTACTGCTAATGTGGTATTTCCATATTCGGGAAATTCCAAAGTATATGCCCACGAGGTTGTGGTTCGTCCTTTGGAGGATGGCGGGGTACAATATGTATCCAATCGAATTATACCCTCCGAGGATAATTCTGAGGAAACATGGCATACGCCACGGTTGACGTTAGAAGAATGGGAAGAATTATACGGAGGCGAATAATGGAAGATGTGAAATGGCTGCTTAGAAAATGTGGTCTTCCGATTTTGCTGCTGTTGATTTTCGTAATAGCCGGAGTGGTCTGTTGGGGAGAACTGCATACAGAAAAGCAAAAGGTGGCAGAAGAAGTATGGGAGCCACCTGTAGAAATCGAAAATAGCGAAGCAGAAACAGAAGAAGCCGAGAATGCGGAAACTTCCACAGAGTCAGCATATTGGTTTATTCCGCAAGCCAGTGATGATCTCCTTACAGAAGAGGAGAAGGAGCAACTGCAGAGTACGGTTTTGTCAGCAGCAGAATCGGTCAGAGAAATCTATAAGGATATTGTAATTGCAGATGCACTAAGCTACTCTTCCGGTATTAGTGAATTTACCAAAGAGCAGAGGAAAGCTGTGGTGGAGCAATTGGGCAGAAACGGTCTGGTAAGTGTTGAAGAAGATACTGCTATGCAAAATCATGAAGCAATCGAAGCATTTTATGCAGATTACCTGGATGGACAAGACTCGATGGTTACGGTATTTGAAGTACAGAGAGATGGGCTGATTGGAGCAGTTACCTTTATCTATCGGAAAGGTGAGTTGCAGACCTATTACATAGGAATTCGGTGGAGAGAAGGTGGTATGCCAGAAATACAGGGAACTTCGGTAAGTAATGTGGCTGAGATTAAACTGACCGAAAAAGGATATTTTATCTACGCATATGAATATGTGATTGCACATGCAAGTTTGAGACAGTATTGGAGAATAGAACCGCTACCAGAAGACTGCCAGGAATTAACGGAGAAATACATATCAGGACTAAGTTATGTGAATTACAATCTGCTCGTTACAGATTGGGATAGCAGCAATGTGGAGGACATTCTGATGCCTTGTATGTATGAAGATGTTTATAGGATTTCTACGGGGGAAAATCTGAAAACTGAGGGTTGGAAGATTCCGGCAGAGGAATATGAAAGGATAATGACTACTTATTTTCCGGTATCGGTAGAACAGTTGAGAGAGCATTGTGGATATGATGAGGGCAGCAATAGCTATGAATATGAGATGATTTATGCCAGCCCATACCCACCTTTCGGAGAAGTAGTTGACTATACAAAAAATGCGGATGGAACGATTACACTTATCGTGGATGGAGTATGGCCGGATTATAATTCTGATCTCGCTTTTCGGAATACGGTTGTGGTCCAGCCATTTGAAGACGGAACTTTCAGGTATCTTTCCAATTCTATAGAACAAATAGAGTTGGAACTGCCGCCAATAGCAAAAGCACATTAAATTTGCTTTGAAAGAAAGGATGATATTATGGCATTAAAGAAAAAAAGCATTTTGCTGAGTATGGCATTTCTGATTGGATGCTTCGTATGTGCCTGTGGAAAAGAAGATAGTATTGTGGATGAATCTCTTGTGAAAGATACGGAAGATGTATCTTCCACGGAGGAGATGCTTCATATGGTGAACCATTACATGGATGAATATTTGCAGACAGATTCCCTTGTGGCAAAGGCAAAAGCAGAGAAGTACGCAAAGATAATATCTAAAACCGTTATGAATTCCGGTGGATTTGATTCTGCCAACGCAGGACAAAATGCTTTCTTCTATGATTCGGCAGAAGGCTTGATCACTGCTGTGATATTGGTGATTGCGGAGTTCTGCTCACCTTACGCTCTTGCGTTGGAACAGGCAAAACGAAAACAGAAAGCTTTGGAGCAGCGAAAAAAGGAAATAGCACAGATGAGAAAAGCCTGCATTGACAAAGATATAGATTTTTTGCCAAAAGCACAGACAGCCATTCTTCAAAAAGATGTTGAAGCAGAGATTTTGTTTCAGCCAGAGGAACAGAAAGAAGAAAAAGGCGAAGAAAGGCATATCATCAGTGTGTTCAAATTGATTCAAGATTTATTGGGACCATCGGAAGTGAAAGGCAAAAGTCAGTTCAAGCTGTTGATGGAACGTCTTCCAGAAGAACATAAAGCAAGATGGCTGTCTGGTGCCGCCCTGAATACTTCAGACCAGGCAATGGCGTCTGTGCTGTCAACGGCATTGTCCAGACTGAATGCTTTTCTTGATTCTGAAATTGAACAGCTGCTCTGCTTTGAAACGAAAATCAATACGGAAAAGTTTTGTAGGAACAAGTCAGCAGTGTTTTTGATTATGCCGGAGGAAGATGACAGCAAATATTTCCTCATTTCTTTGATCGTACAGCAGTTATACAGAGAAATGCTTTCCATTGCTGATGAAATGGGTGGCAAGCTGCCAAACAGAGTTATGTTCTTCCTGGATGAGTTCGGTACATTGCCAGCTATACAATCTGCGGAAATGATGTTTTCTGCCAGCCGTTCCAGACGAATCAGCTTTGTGCCTATCATACAATCATTGGCACAGCTAGAAAAGAACTATGGCAAAGAAGGTGCGGACATCATCATTGATAACTGTCAGGTCTGCATATATGGCGGCTTTGCACCAAACTCCGAAGCAGCCAATGTACTGTCCAAAACGCTGGGGGATAGGACAGTTATGACAGGAAGTATCTCACAAGGCAGAGATAAATCCAAGTCACTTCAAATGACAGGCAGACCACTGATGACGCCAGATGAGCTTAAAATCATGCCAAAAGATACGTTCATCGTCACAAGAACAGGCGTAAAGCCTATGAAAACGAAGCTGAAGCTGTTTTTTGAGTGGGGAATCGAACTGAATGAAACATATCCAATGCGTCAAGCAGTGGTGAGAAAGGTGCATTACGCAAATAAAAAGACCATTGAGGAAGCCATTGCAAAAAAATACGGTCTGCCCCAAAATCCTCTCCAACAGCCCGTCAAACGCCCAATGCAGGAACAAGATAAGCCGTTATGCAACATATCGAAAACCATGAAAGGGGTGGAAAAAAGTTATGATTGACAAAATGAAGGTCTATCAGGATACAGAGCTTTCCAGTAAAGCCGTATCTGTTTATTTATATCTTTGTGAACGTGCCAGTAAAGAAACAAAAAGCTGCTATCCCTCCATGAAAACCATAGCGAAAGATCTGCATCTTTCTTTGGCATCAGTGAAGCGTTCCATTCAAGAATTGGAAAGAAGTGCATACATCAAAAAAGAAAATCGGTTTCGTGACAATGGCGGAAAAAGCAGCAATCTCTATTTTATTGAATGAATTTGAAAAAGAACAAAAAAATCCCCCCCTCAAAAAACGATGAAAAACGCCAAAGGGGGAGGTCTGTCTTCGGCGTGAGCTATGGTATGGCTCAATGTGAGCCGAGAATGTGAACTGTTCACTTTAACAGTTACATAGTATACAGAAAAAAATCTTATTGAAAAGGAGAATGAAACATTTGATAGATATATATAGGGTTTTGAACTATAGTCAATGAAAAAGACGCGATTTTTAAATATATTTTCTGGGAATGCCTAGATTCCTTGTCGTTCCCAGAATGTTGTTTCCATTTCGTCTGGTATCAGATAGCCTAAAGAACCATGTGGTCTGCGAGAGTTATAGAAGTCTTTGATATACTGGAAGACAGAGTGGTATAGGTCACGATAGGTGCGAAAATTACGCCTATTGGTTTCTTCTTTTTTGAGATATTTGAAGAAACTTTCGCAGCAGGCGTTATCAAAAGGATATGCCTTTTTCGAGAAGGACTGGACAACATTCAGTTCATCAAGCAGTTTTCGAAATGCAAAGGTTATGTACTGTGATCCTCTATCAGAGTGAAACATCAGTCCAGCAGGACAATTTCTGGTATGATATGCTTTCTGAAAGGTCTGGATTACCAGATCTGCATTGGGTCTGGATGATATATTCCAAGAGATAATTTTTCTAGAAAAAGATCCATAATGATACAAAGGTAATACCACTTACCTCCGGCTTTGAGATATGTAAAATCACTTGTCCAGACCAAGTTGGGAGCTTTTTGATGAAAGGCTTGATGCAGGTGATTAGCATAACAGCCGGACAACTCTTTTGGGCGAGAAATGGATTTTGGTTTTATTGTGGATATAGGCGGAAGCTGCATGGAATGCATCAGGCGGTACACTCGACCGACGCTGATGAAAATGCCATAGTCACGACCTAAGATATATGTAATTTTATAAGCACCGATGCGTTTATCGTAGTCAGCGTAAATGTGTAGAATCATTTGTTTGATGTTCTGATTCTCAATGGTTCTGGAAGAAGGCAGAGAATAAAAATGTTTGTAATAAGTACTGCGGTTTACGTTGAGAACACGGCAGAGGGTTTTGATATTGTGCTGTAATCGAAGCTTATAAACTGTGCTTAATCTTTGTTTGAGTGTAGCGTGAAGATGGCAATCGCTTTTTTTAGGATGAGGTTTTCTTCTTCAAGCTGAGCATTTCTTTTCTGAAGTTCCTGAATCTGTTTAGCGGTCAGAATTTCACCATTAGATGTTTCAACAGTGGAGTATTGCTTGATCCATCTGGAAAGAGCAGTTTGAGAAACACCATACTCTTTGATTAGAGAAGCTTGCGTTTTGCCATTATGATAGAGATCAACAAGAGTTCGTTTGAAATCCTCATCATAATAATTTTTTTAGCCATAAAGATACCTCCTTTTGGTGTCTAGTATTATGGTACATCTGTTTATAAATCGTGTCCACTTATTTAATATAGATCCAAATATCGACTACATATTGATGTTGGTCGAGCAATATCATGAGGGCAACTGTGAGGATAAGGAAATTCTCACTTCGATCCGTAAGGCAGTAGATGCCAGTATGCAGCTTCGCAGCAAGAAAGAATTGATTGAAGCCTTTATCAATCGTGTCAATGTAGACACACAAGTTACAACTGACTGGCGCAGATTTGTGCTTACTCAGGAAGAAAATGACCTTGCTAAAATTATTATGGCAGAAAAGCTCAAACCAGAAGAAACCAGAAAATTTGTGTCCAATGCGTTCCGCGATGGAGTATTGAAAACGACTGGAACCGAAATTAACAAGCTCATGCCTCCGGTATCCCGTTTTGGCGGTAGTGGCAGAGCCAAGAAAAAGCAAGGTGTTATTGAGAAACTGAAAGCATTTTTTGAAAAATACTTTGGTTTAGGTATTACGGAGATGCAGTCAGAAAAAGAAGAAAATTAGAATTATGATAAAACCATATTGGCAAAATTGATTTTTGTTCCTGCCGAAAGGGCTTGTATTGTATGAATGAAATTTTAAGTTTTGTCGATCCCCTGACCACCATAATGGTGGTATCAGACTGTCAAAAAACCCCTGAATTTTGGATAAAATTCAGGGGTTTTTGACAAGTTAAACAGGTGAGAAAGCCACTTGTTATTGACATGCCATCAGCTAGATGGTATATATAGCATATGGGTGAAATCTTCTAAGTATTGCATCCATGATTATCTGAAAATAATCTTATCTATGGTTCTTTTTGAGAGTTTCTAAGATAAAACTTTTGTAATCGTATTTTGGTATATTAATTTATTTTTGAGTGAATCAATTTTTATGATATTAAATCAAAGATGATTTTTGTGGCATCTGCTATCAGTTTATTGTCATATTCTGCATCTTGTTCTGCTTTTTTTGAAAGTACAGCTACAAATATAGGTTTTTTATTTGGGGGTGTTACAATAGCGATATCATTTCGTGTTCCATAAGAACCAGCACCACTTTTATCTGCCACAATCCAATCACTTGGTACACCAGCACGAATTAATTCATCACCAGTTGCATTATTTGACATCCAATCTATAAAAATCTCTTTTTTATCATCTGACAATATATCTCCAGTTACATATTCTTTCAAATTGAAAGCCAATTGTTTAGGAGTACTAGTATCTCTTATATCGCCAGGTACAGCATCATTCAATTCAGTTTCTATTCTAGAAGGCTCACTTACAGTATCACCAATTTTACTTAATGATTGTTTAAAACCATTAGGTCCATCAAGAAGAGTAAATTGTAGATTTCCAGCAGTATTATCGCTTTGTCTAACTGCAGCATCACATATTTCTCTAATAGTCATTCCAGTATCTACTTTATCTTTTGCAACTGGTGCATAAGATAAAACATCTTCTTCTTCAAAATATATTACATTATCAAGTTCTTCAATAGAGTATTTTTCTAAAATGGCACCGGCAGCTAAAGCTTTATATGTTGAACAGTATGCAAATCTCTCATCTGCATTATAAGAAATTTCTTTATTAGTTTCTGTATCAAGTGCATAAATTCCTAATGTAGCATCATATTTTTCTTCCAGTTCTTGAAATAGAGAATCATAATCTGCATTAACATTTTCATTGCTATCAGGAATGTTTTCTTGTTTATTACTACATCCAACAGATAATAATATGATAAAGATCGTTAAAATACTTATGATAATTTTGTTGTGTTTCATAACTTTATCCTCCTAAAATATAGATTATACATAGAATTTTGAATTTTTGAAGCATTTATATCATTTCATATAGCTAACTTATGCATTTGTAATATATTATCTCCACCTTTCAAGTTTTTCATTGCAAATCCATAATAAAATAGTAGTATTTCCATTTTAAAGGATATGAGAGTTGTATTTGTCACAATATATAATTCTTTATTTAGGTTAAATTTAGTAAACCATTCATTTTAGTTGTGCTTACGAACTATAATCCAACATAGTTTATCTTTTCTCAACATATTTGTATTAAGATTTTGAAAATGTTTTGTCACCTCTCTTTATAAATAAAATGAATTCTATATGTATTTGTCAATATAAAATTTTAGTTGAGAAAATATAGCAATAAGTCTATTGTGTGAAGCACGTTTTAAATATTACAATAGTAATATTTAAAAGTCAAGCAAAATTTAAAATAATTTTTCCTATTGTATCTGAGCATAAAAAGTGAACTGAACCAATAAAAACGGACAATGACAAAAAGCCCCCTTATTTAAAATAATAGAATCACATAAGGAGCCTGTGGTTTCAACAAAAAACACTTGATTATATGAGCAGGTTTTATTATAGCAAAAAGTAAATACACGCATATCAAATAATTGAACCAAAGCTGATTGCTATGTGTAAAGTAGGAAAAACCAATCCGTAAGCTTGTAAAATACTTTTAATTAGAGATTCGACAAATTGAAAACTGAATCAATTACTATAATCGGGAATAGACTCGTCTTATTGCTGGGCTTCTGCTAAAATACAGAGGACGTCCTAAAAACAGACAGAACCAGCTAGTATCAGAGAATATCAGTAAGAAATTGAGTGCCTGAAGATGAAAAATGAACTTTTACGGAATTTTCTGCGATTAGAAGAATGGATGTGAGAGTACAAGTGCAATATGAGTTTATATATAGACACAAAGTGTGCTATACATTATCAATGATGTATCGTTTCTTCGAGATATCTTGCTGTAGATATTATGATTTCCGAAAACATTCCAGCAAATTATGAAGAAATATGGGTTGTTGCCAGAAATTTGCCGACACAGAAAATGGGTAACGGATATTTCTTATATGCATACATAACAGGATATTTTATATCTGTCAGACATCTTTTATAACCATAAGTATATCCAATCAAAACCACTAGTAAACTAGTGGTCAGACTGTAGACAAAGTTGGTGCTGGGATTGTTTCCAGCACCACTTTTCTACATATAGCGATTCTTCTACCAAAAATCTTAAAAAACCAAAGAATTCTGGTGTTTTAGATGCCCTGTTTTCCAGAATTCTGGCCAGTTTTTTCAGATTCATGCAGGCAAATGTAAGCCCCGCTTTCATTTCCATCCGGGCTTTTCCAATATACTGGGTATAACGAAATCCATGCTGCTCCTTTGCTGTTCCAAAAATCCGTTCGATTGTTTCTTTCCTCAGTTCATAAATCTCTTTGTTTCCAAGAGTATGACGGATATCTTCTGCCATTTCCATATACTCTTCCCAAACATGACGCATGATCACCTTCACATGGTTTTTACTTTCCGTACATTTATGGATACTTGGACACTTGGCACACACTTCTGGGCAGCTCTGGTATTCTCTGTATCCATCCCGGTTCGTGGTGCGATAAGATAATATCTGATTTTCCGGGCATAAGCAGCAATCATAACCCTCATCATATACATACTCGTATTTACGGAAAAATCCGTCTTTCGTCATAGGGCTCTTGTATGGAAACAATGGTTCAATTCCATCTTCCAGCAATTCATGGGCTATCGCCGGTGTTCGATAACCAGCATCTGCAACGATCATTGCAGGACGATAATTCTTTATCTTGTCATACAGTGGTTTAAAGGTTCGGCTGTCATGTTCATTTCCGGGATGGACACTGTAGCCAAGAATCCAGCCATGTTTATCACACGCTGTTTCTACTGCGTAAGCGAAAACATGTTTATGTTCCCCTTTACGAAACCATCCGCTTTCCGGATCGGTTGTACTGCACTTCTGTGTTTTTGCTCCTTCAGCAATCTCCTCTTGAGAATCCGCACGGCCTCCGCCGCCGGAGGGGGGATCATTCCGGTCTTTTTCCTTCAACGGTTTCTTTCCATGGGCTTCCCGGTCTTTTGTGATTTCTTTCTGGAGTTCTTCTTCATACCAGAGTGCCTGCTCATGGGCAACCCGTTTTCTCATTTTTTTGCTGTTTGCACATGCCTTAACATGAGTGGAATCTACAAAAATCTGCTCCGTATCTACCAGGTTGAATTTCATGCAGTCTTCCAATATCTTTGCGAAGATCTGCTCAAAAAGATCGGTATCTTTAAAACGGCGGGTATAATTCTTCCCGAAGGTAGAAAAATGTGGAACCGGATCCATCATATCCAGACCCAGAAACCAACGATACGCAGCATTTACTTCGATCTCCCGAATCGTCTGCCTCATACTTTTAATTCCGTAAAGGTATTGGATAAAAGGGACTTTGATCAGCATAACTGGATCCATGCTCGGTCTTCCATTATCAAGGCAGTATTTTTCCTCTACAAGATCATAAATAAAATCCCAGTCAATGGCTTTATCGATTAAACGCAGCATATGGTTTTGTGGAACCATGTCATCCATACAGAACATGATCATTTGCTCTCGTTTTTTATCTGCATTTTTAGTCATCATAAAAAACACCGCCTTTCTGATAACCCCATTATACCAGAAAAACGGTTATAAATGTAAAAAAGCCCGGCTTTTGCCGGGACTTTGTCTACAGTCTGAGGAGTGGCATCGCCACTCCGTTGGAAACTCAAATATTATCTTAACAAGAATGTTTTTTATATGATGTCCACACAATATGGGCAGTTTATCTTTTTGTGTACCATCCTTTTATCAATTTAAAGAATCGTATTAAACTAAACTGATTGAGTTATGTTGTTTTTTCTTATCTATATGATTGTTACTTTTATAATTTATAAATATTCATATCAGATAATATAGAAAGTGTAATTTCAGATATGCTTTCGTTAGAATATGCTATGCCATATCAATTACTTAAGACAAAATATAATAGAAGGAAAATTATTTATATAATGACACCAGTATTATTTTTGTTATCAATCGGCTGCTATTTTGTAAAGAGTTATCCGATGTTTTATGTGGGAATGGGGATTTCTATTATTGCATTGATTTGGATTATTTGGTTTCAATCTAAGGGAAAAAAATTTGAAAATAATGTCCATGAATTTGTATGGAATAAATCAAGATATAACAAAGTGGAAATTGATATTCAGGGAATAAAATTAGAAGATAAAAAGATCTGTGAACTTAAAGAAATAGATAGAGTCTTTTTGTACAAAGGTTTTTTCTTTCTCATAACGAATGAAAAGAAGTTACTTGTACTAAAAACAGTAGGTGTAGAGACAGAAGAACTTATTAAGATTATTAAAGAAGCTGATATCTTATTTGAAAAAAGAGAAGAACCATTTAATATTTATGAATATTGCAAAAAGTAGTAATTAAAAAAAGAAAAAACATGTCCCTTTTCGGAATTGTGTTCCCGCTCTCCATCAATGTATAAATATAAATTTGTAATTGTGTCTGCATGGCAAGGAGGCTTTCAGATGAAAGATATTTTAAAGCATTATTCTAAGTATATACTCTTAGATACACTTGTAGCCGCTACGTTATTTGCAGGTGCTCACGGCATATTATCGCTTTTCCATCTGAAGTTTATAGAATGGTTTTATTATGCGGTAATCGGAATCATAACAATAGGAATATTGTTGGGCATATTTCAATTATTGCTAAAAATACGAAAGAACTATGTGAAATATGTAGCAATATGTGTTGAAGCCATTTGTCTCATACCTTTGACTTATATTTGCATTTTAATATTTGCTTTTACTTATAAACCGATGCATATAGTTGAAAAAGACGGAATAAAATGTGTTGCCTATGTGAGAGCCTTTCTGCGGGTATATGTTGATTATTATGAATACAGAAATCCACTTATTACAGGTGATGAAGTACTTTTTACTGATTACTTTGGAAAAGGCGGATTTGATCCATTTGTTGATGGTTACGAATATGATAGTATGATAGAAGAAAATGCTGCAATGGATGATACTACTGAAATAACTGATGATTCAGAAGACGAGAGAATAGATAATGAAAATATATTTTCTCAACAGAAGAAGGAGGATGACACAGCAATAGATACAGACAGTGACGGCTATCCTATGACAGAAGAATTTCAGTCCTATAAGAAGGAACTAACAGCTGTTGCAACTTATATCAGAAATACCGAGTCATACCAAGGAGTAAAGGCTGGGGATGAACTCAGCGAGTTTCTGGCATATAATATTTCGGCTAAGGGATATCCTTACGTTAATATTGCGGAGCAAGTATACGAGCAAGATGGTATTTCAACTATAGCAACGCATTACATTATTATTAATGAATCTTATGTTGAAAATGGTTCAAGAGAATATGTTTATCAAATTAAATTCAAAGACAAATCCGGTAATGAAGTAGCTTCCACCAAGGTTGTGGATTTCTATCTAATAGATACTGAGACATTGGAGATTACGGATGAGAAAACAAATGATTGGCATTAATTCGGGAAAGCACCCGATGATGTACAGAAAGCTGTAATTTAACAACTCACTTTTCCGAAAAGGGAGAAAAACATTTAATATTTATAAGCCTCGAAAAAACGAGTAAAAGTTAATTCTACAGTTAACCTTTACTCGTTTTTGTTATTTCTGTGATACCCAGATATTCATGTCTGATAAGATAGACATGGTTATTTCAGTTGCGTTGCCTCCGGTAGCATCGCTGTCTGCACTAATGTTGGTGGCAAAAAAGTATGTATTATCTGCAGTTTCGATATAACCGATGAACCATCCGTTTACATCCTGTCCATTCACACGGCCAGTTCCGGTCTTTCCGTAGAATGTTCCGGCATCGGAAGCTGAAAGGCAGATGGCATCTTTTACTGCATTGATATTTTCAGGGGCGAAGCCGAAACTGTTATTCTGCAGCTTGGTTAAAAGTTCGACCTGTTCTATTGGAGAGATTTCCAAGGAGGATTCCATCCAATAAGAGGAGAAATCGCCACTCATGTTTTCGTTACCATATCCGATTTCTTGAACATAGCTGTAAACGTCAGAGGTTCCAAGCTGTTCGTCTACTGCTTGAAAATACCAATTCACAGAGGAGTTCATTGCAGACTGTAAGGTCTGATCTGCGTTCCATGCTTCAAATGGATAGGTTTCTCCATTCCATGCAATGAACGAATTTTCCGGTGTAATGACGCCTTCTTCCAATCCGAACAAAGCATCGTATATCTTGTAGGTGGAGTTTGGAGCAACCCGTAAGGTGGCATGCTCCATGTCATGTATACTCCATGCATCGTTTTCCAAATCGTATAAAACAAAGCTGCCTTCGTATTCTCCGAAGTATGTGGAGAGGTCTACATAGGAAATATTCTCAGAAGAGGAATCCCATTGGTAGTGGCTTCCATCTGCTGCGTATGTAGAAATAAAAGGTGCGAATCCAAGGAGAAGGACAGCAGTCAACATGAATGCAGTCATACCTTTTACTCTTTTTATAAATGTCGGCTTCTCATAAGATGCAATGTTGATAATTCTCCGTTTCATCTGCTTCATGTTTCCACCAAGACCGGCGGCAAACGGAAATGGAGTAAGTGAAATCTTTTCCGCAAAATTGATCAGTGTATTACCATAATCTGCATAATCATCCTCCTCAAGCATCTTTAAAACAGAGGTGTCACAGGCAACCTCTCTGTCATTACGCATTTCTTTCAGAGCATACCAGACAAGAGGATTGAACCAATATATTACTCCGGCAAAGTTCATTAGATAGTTGGCAATAGCATCTTTGTGCTTATAGTGCTGTAGCTCGTGTAACAGCATGTATCGCATGTCCGATTCGTTATAATCTGAGATGAGATGAATCGGCAGATAAATACAAGGTTTCAAAAGCCCCACAATAATCGGAGATTTCAAAAATGCAGTACTGTAAACATGGAGATTTCTGTTAATTCCCATTTCTTTCATACATCGATGATATAGTTTTCGGACTTCCGGGTTCTGAAGGGGAAGTGCAGATTTTTTCAAGTTCTGTAAGCGGATAGAGGACTTGATTACCAATATAATCATTGCAAGGATGCCTACAAGCCATATTCCAAATAGTATGTATCCGATGCTGGATGGAGTCTCACTATTTACCGAAAGGGCAAAGTCATTCATCCAGTCTGCATTTCCGGCTGGATTGATCCCAACAGCTTCTCCTATGGCGGTTCTGGTGCCAGAAGTAGGAGAACTTTTCAGGCTACTGAGCCACGAGAGAATTTGCGGAAACCCAATTAAACGGAACGGTATAAAAGGAACTACCAACAATCCAAGTAGCAGGAACCACAGATTATACTGCATCCGGCTGGATAGGTTGCCTTTGAATATCCGCTTGGCTATCAAAAGAATTCCGATGATACCGCTGATAAATACATTGCATATTAAAAAGCGTATCATAAAATCAGCCATGTTAATTACCTCCTTTTTTTGACCTCTTGGAAAGAAGAGAGCGGAGAGTGTCTATTTCCGTTTCGGACAGTCTGTCATTTTCTATATATGCAGACAGCATGGCAGTGATGTCTCCATCGTAGTATCGTTCTAGAAAAGAGTTACTTTCCTGACCGATGTATTCACTTTCTTTCACAACTGGAGTGTAAACAAACACCCGACTTTGTTTTTCATAAGTCAGAACGCCCTTGTTCACTAGACGTTTAATTAGAGTTTGTATTGTTTTTGGACTCCAGCTCGTAGTCTGTAATAATTTATCAGTTATTTCATTGGTGCTGATCGGCGCATGTTTCCATACGATTTTCATAACTTCAAATTCAGCTTCAGAAATCTGTGGTAAATCGCTCATTTCAAATCCCTCCTTAAATCTTACGGCTGTAATAAAAATATTATAGATGTTATTTGTGTAGTTGTCAATTTAAGAGAAAATAGATTGACTTGAAATCTTACTTATGTAATAATTCAAATATTACATAAGTAAGAATTAAAAAAAGGAGTGGAATCAGGATGATTGAAATTGTAAATAAAGTGCTTTGAAAATAAGAAAACCAATAGAGTCACAAGGAGTCTATTGGCATTCTTACAGAGTTGGATGGTCTTGCTTGTGCAGCAGATCAAGCAGATAACGAACCATAGGCAATAAATCCGCAGCCTCCTGTTCCGTGCAGTCATTCAGCAGGGTCAGGAGTTTTTGGAGATTTGGATGTTGGTTTGCGTTGGCTGGGTAGAAAATCTTATCGGCGGGTATCTTCAGATATGTAATCAAAGGATACAGCTTATCATATTTGGGGTTACCACGTCCGGCTTCAATATTTAGTATGGTGCGGGTATCCATATTAAGAGTTTCAGCCAGCTTTTCTTGTGAAAGTCCGAGTTCGGTACGGGCTTCACGCACTGCAATGGCAAGAATTTGTTTTATGTCATGCATTATAATTCACCTCGATAGTAGTTTACAATACCTATTAAAACGAGTGAATTGCAATAGAATACAGTGTAGATATGGAGCGTAATACATGGATGTAAAGTATGGGAAAATACATAGAAAAAGAATAGTGAAAAGTTTTGAGATAGCAGCATATTACACACTAAGGTGTATCGCAAAGAAGTATAAAACTTCAACGCGATACACCTTTTTTGTGGGGAAATCAGAGCGTTGTAAAGTCTTTTTCCGGTTTGTGGTTTGTGGTCTGTTCCTGTCCCGGAGTCCGGTCAAGATACTGGTTCAGATTATCCAGTTTTCGGTTGAGAGCCTGTATGTCTTTTTCAGCAGATTTATAGGTTTTCTGCAAGGCTTCTTTCTTGGCATACAGAGCATTGTAATCATTACGAAACTTATCAATATCAAAATGTTTTAAGCTGATTCCAAAGCGTTTCAGCATATTTTCTGCACCGTCATGGAGCAGGAGTTCTGTTTCATGGTGGCGGAGATAAGCGTCAGGGTCTTTCGATTTCCGGTAACGGATGTGATAGATATGATTGCTCTGATATTGTTCAGCGTATTTCAATATCTGTCCTAAATCCTTTAGCTGACGTTCTGTTTCCACAAGACTGTTCCGTGCGGTTTTTGCAAGAACAGACTTACTTTCAATCTGTTTTTCAAGCTCGATGATAGAACCTGCTTTACTGTAACTGCTGGCAGCGATTTTGAGATTTTCAATCGCTGCCCAATGCTGCAGACCGGGGCTTTGCGTGAACTTTTCTTCCGAGGTGTCAATGAGCGTTCGGGAAGAATAATCCTTGATAAGAGGTTTCTTTCGGGCAGGGAATGGGACACGTTTTTGTGTCTGTGCTAAAGCCTTTGTTTCTACCCGTTCCTTAATCCGTTCTTTGGTGTATTCTGCACCCAAAGACTTTAAGCTGCCACGGACAAAATGCTCCCGGTCAAGGGGGCGGAAGGAAATGTACTTTAAGGCGTTTCCTCCAATGGTTTCGCCTTTGATTTCATAACCTTTTGCCCGTATCAGCTCCATGCACTGTTCATATGTATCAGCGTTTTGAATTGCTTCATCAATGTCCTGCTTGAGCTTGATTTTCCACGAGGTGCCATTTCTGCCGGATGTCCATTCTTTATAACTTTTACCACGCTGGTTTGTGGGAGAAATGACGGATAACTGATGCTTGGAACACAGCTCATCATTCAGGCGGCGAATGTGGTAGTAGGTCTGTTTACAGTCATGATATTTTTCGTGATTCACATTATCTGCGGCACAGAAAATGATGTGGTTGTGAACGTGACCTTTATCAATATGAGTGGAAACGATATAAGAAAATTTCCCCTCTAACAGCTTGTTGGCAAGCTCCACACCGATCTGATGTGCTTCCTTATAAGATACCTCTCCCGGAGCGAAAGCCTGTATCAGATGAAAGGCTTTGTTGGGGTCTGCCTGATTTGTTTTTGACAGAGCAAATTTGAAGTCAAAGGCAGCGGTTTCAGGACTGCATCCGAAGGAAGAAATGAGAATACTTTCATCTGTTTTTTGGGGATTACAGATATAGTTTACTGCCTTATGGACGGTTGCCTGGATAGCATGGATTTTTGTGATTGCCATACCTGTTTCATCAGCTCCTTTACTTCGTTTACATCGGCTTTATAAACATTGCCAGTAGCATTCATCCGCTTGGCAATCTGGTTCAGATTATTGCCGATACGGGCGAGCGTGGTGTTGTATTCCCGCAGGTGTTCGTAGTTTACATCGTAGACATAGCCATACAAAATCAGATGCCGAATAAATGCGGATTTGCTCTTCATGCCGGAGGCTTTCCATTTCTGATCTAAGATGTATTGCTCGTCATCGCTGAGATAGATTTTAAGTTCATTTTGTCTTTCTCGGTTTGCCATTGCAGTATCAGTCCTTTCCTTATTTGTATAAAAGATTTTCAAATATGCCGTAGCCGGCGGTTGTTTTTTGCTTTTAGGGGGACAGGGGGATATGCCCCATGCAAGCCAATTTCTGCAAGTTTTCACTTGGTAGAAACTTGCGGAAATGGTGCCTGTGAGGGAACACAGGCAGTGCTTGCTATTCTTCTGCAAATTACCCGTAGGGAATTTGCGTGTTGCGTGAGTATAGGCGAGCGGTTTGCAACACAGTAGGGCGTTACCGCCCTTGTTATGGATAGCGTTGATAATTCGACTTTGCAGTTGGGCAGAAGCAATAAAAAACTGCCACGGTTCATAAGGGCATGGATTGCCCGTAAAAACTCCATAGCAGTTTGTGTGACTTTTTATGATTTTTGATTCTATCCATAATGATTTTATCAATGGGAAAGGGGAAAGTCAATGGCTGGAGAGAGATAAAAGATTTACAGAGAAATTTAGGGGAATAAGCAAAGATACTGCATATTCTGCATTTAAAATTAGAATTGGAAAACCAGAAGAGAGGGGGTGAAGCATGAATACCGTACATCGTAGAACGGAAATAATCAATATTCTTATTATCAGACGACATACAACAGCGAATGAATTGGCACAGGAATTTGGCGTTTCCATTCGCACGATACAGTATGATATTCAGGCTTTAACTCCGGTTTATCCGATTTATACAAAACAGGGAGAGAACGGAGGAATTTTTATAAGAGAGGATTACAAGCCTTATGCCAATTCGCTGACACCTATGGAAGTAGCTGCCTTGCATGAATTATATGATTGGACGGAGGGCATACATAAAAAAGTTTTATTTCAAGTTCTAAGAAAATATGGACCGGATAAATTACAACTTTGATCTTGTCATTCTGATAAAGCACATAATTTTTACAGAACCGTTCATAGCAGACGGAAGTGTGCTTATGTGCTTTTTAGGCTGACAATTTCAGCTTTGATTTTATCCAAAATGCAGACGATGTCTGCGATTGTACCTTGACAATTTCATAAACCAATGCGTACAGGACGTGTGGAATATGTGGAGCCGCTTTGAGGATACGCCATAAGACACCTGCTTTTGCCTTTGGCAGAGGTGGATACGAAGGAATATTGAAAGCAGATATTGAAGTTAAGGTGTGGAGCGAGAAATATCCGGCATAAATGTGTAGCAGTTACACGGAGGCGTTGATACATATTTTTGATAATGATACTTCCGGCTTAGTCCGGTCAGATAAGATGACGGTGCGATACCGATGTGGGTAGTGTAATGAGCTGCCACCTGTACGGATTTTTTAATATCTTCCAATAAAAGCATATTTGTTTGTTAAGTATGTTTTTATTGGCAGATATGCCATAACCATAGCAAGAGAAAAAGAACACACTTTGAAAAGGTAGGTGGAAGAATGCAGGCAAAAGTGAACACAAAAAATTTTATAAGGTATGACGAGGGTGCGGAGAGGTATTCTATGAGTAAACACAGCTTTATGAAATTGGCACAGGATGCTCGTGCTGTTTATAAAATTAACCGTATCACATTGGTAAACGTGAAGATTTTTGAGGAGTATTTGGAATCTTTTCGGGCGTAGACATGATAAGAAAGAGGAAAACGAATTATTGTATATCAAAAAGCATTTGACTTTTTGATATACAAGTAGTAAAATGAAGTCAGGTTATGAAAGGCAGGTGTTGACGGATGGCAAGAATGGGTAGACCTAAGTTAGAAAATCCGAGAAGTGAAGGTGTATTCATCCGTCTTACAAAAGATGAGCATACAGATATAACAGAGTATGCCAGCTCTCATGATCTGACCATAACACAGACGCTTGTTCAAGGATTTAGAAAGCTGCAAGAGCAGGATAATACCGAGAATGAGTAATGGCATTTGTGACCTCTTTCTTATATTGAGAGGAAGGTGGTACATAATGTCAATGTCGAGAAAAGATTCAAAAGGCAGAGTATTAAGGAAAGGCGAAAGTCAGAGGAAAAACGACGGAAGGTATATCTACCAGTACACCGATTCGACAGGTAAAAGGCGGGTCGTTTATTCAAATGACCTGTTGGAGTTAAGGGAAAAGGAAAAAGAACTTGTTCGCAATCAGTTGGACGGTCTTGAAAGCTATTGCAGTGGAAAGACAACTTTGAACTATGCATTTGACAGGTATATTTCAACGAAGTATGATTTGAAAGAACACACACGGGTAAATTATAAGTATATGTATAACCGTTTTGTCAGAGATACTTTTGGAAAAAGAATCATCAATGATATAAAGTATTCTGATGTGAAATTCTTTTATTGTTCGTTGATGAACATATTGGGGTTACAGGCGAATACATTGGATAATATTCATACGATTCTGCACCCAACCTTTCAGATGGCAGTTAGGGACAATGTGATACGCAATAATCCGGCAAGCGGTGTAATGGCAGAAATCAAAAAGGCGAATGGAAAGAATAAGGGCATAAGACACGCACTTACATTGGAACAGCAGAGAGCATTTTTGAATTATGTATCGAACAGTCCTGTGTATTGCCATTGGTTGCCACTGTTTACAGCACTTTTTGGAACGGGATGTCGCATAGGAGAAATGATAGGGCTGCGTTGGGAAGATTTGGATTATGAGAATAAAACCATTAGTATAAACCATGCGGCTATCTATCGAGTAATGGAGAATGGAAAGAGGGAATTTCATATTTCTTCGCCAAAGACAGAAGCCGGGATTCGTACTATTCCGATGATGCAGGCTGTAGAACAGGCATTTAAGGATGAATACGAAGCACAGAAAGAAACCGGTTTTAATGTGCAAGTGGTTGATGGTATGAGTGGGTTTATCTTTTGCAATAAAGACGGAATTATCCATAAACCCAGCGTAATCAACAGTGCAATCAAAAGAATTTACGAAGCCTACAATGCCGAAGAAATTATTAAGGCAAAACGGGAGAGCAGACGCCCGGTATTGATTCCTCATTTTTCGTGTCATCATATCCGACACACATTTTGCACCAGATTTTGTGAAAATGAAAGAAATCTGAAAGTGATTCAAAGTATTATGGGTCATGCAAATATTGAAACAACGATGGATATTTATGCGGAAGCAACAGATGTGAAGAAAAAGGAAGCAATTAAAGCTCTGGAAAATAATAGTGATATATTTTAGGAAGAAGTCCTTGCAAGGGGACGATTTCCAAGACAAACCTGACATCAAAAAAGTCAGAATACATCAAAATGACATTAGTTTGTTGGATTTTGGTGGACAAATATGGACTGGCGATATATAATGAAAATCGTGTAAAAAAGCGTTTATCAACTTATTTGGACTGTGGTGGATTAGCTTCGGTTATATTCCCGACCATGAAGACACAGGGCGCTGCAAAGAATGAAGCAAACAATGCAGCACAGGCAGCTGGTGCAGCAGAAGCAGGCGCAACTGCTGGTGACAACAATGGTTTCTTTACACCAAACGAGAAGATCGACTTCTCCAAGGTAAAAGTAGAGCCATTATTTGAAGAGCAGGTTGACTTTGAAACCTTCTCCAAGTCTGATTTTCGCGCTGTAAAGGTAAAAGCCTGCGAAGCAGTAAAGAAATCCAAAAAGCTTCTTCAGTTCACTCTGGATGACGGAACCGGCACAGACCGTACCATCTTAAGTGGTATCCATGCTTACTACGAGCCAGAAGAACTGGTAGGGAAGACTCTGATTGCCATCACCAACCTGCCACCAAGAGCCATGATGGGAATTGAGTCCTGTGGTATGCTCTTAAGTGCAGTATGTGAAGAAAACGGCGAAGAGAAGCTGAATCTGCTGATGGTAGATAACCATATCCCGGCAGGTGCAAAGCTGTACTAATCATACAATAAAGCAATTTGTGCAAAACGTGTATAAAAAACAGGGGGCTGTCGCACTAAATGAAAATTAGTGTGGCAGCACTTTTTTTGAAAAAATTTAAGAGCCCGGCTTCGAAAAGTCGGGCTCTTGGTGTAAAATTAATGTATGACCAAACACATTAAATTACAGAAAGATTATACCGCATCTTGCCTGTACTATCAAATTAAACTTCCTTTGGATATCGAAAAAAACATTCCATCAGATGATCCGGTCCGCCTGCTGAGTACTTTTGTGGAGGGAATGAAGCTCTCAGATCTTTATAATACTTATGGAAAGATCAAAAAAGATCAGGTTTCGCCGAAACAGTTGTTGAAAATCGTTATCTATGCAGGAATGAACCGGATCTATTCCAGCCGCGATATCGAGAAATCGTGTAGACAAGATATCAATTTTATGTATCTTCTGGAGGGAAAGCCGTTTCCGAATCATGCGACTATTGCGCGGTTCATCTCACTGCATCTGTCCCAATGTTCCTCAAACATTCTCGCAGAAGTTTCAAATATCTTATACGAATTAGGAGGAATTTCTGGAAGACATATATTTATTGACGGCACAAAAATTGAGTCAGCTGCTAACAGATATACATTTGTCTGGAAAAAGGCCGTTACCAAAAATCAGACAAAACTGTTTGCAAAGATTATAGAAGACATCAATGGAACAGCGTAATAAAACACTGTATGTTTCAAAAACCATGAAACAGAAAAGGGCAGAAGATTTTGAACGCATAACCAGCCCATACGGAATTCAACTTAGAGTGAATCGAAGTATACAGGCAGAAAGGTCCTTCGCTTCTGTAAAACAGGATATGGAATTCAGACGATATATGTACCGCGGAAAAGAAAACGTCACTGCACAAAGTGTCATTCTTGCAATCGCACACAATATCAATAAACTACATAATAAAATACAGTCTGAAAAAACAGGACAGCATCTGTTTAGGCTGAAAGAAACAGCATAAATTTAGATAATTCAAAAAAAGAAAAAGAAATCCCAGGCTTTCTTCAAAGAAGGTCTGGGTAAGTATGCTCAAAATCAATAACGGGTAGAGAAAAGAGCTAATTCTAACTATAAAGTCTTACTTTTCGGGGTCACCTCATAGAGTTTAATCGGAGAAGTGCATTTTTCTACATTTTTTTATAGGCGTTACCCCATTCGACCATTGAGTCGAGAATCGGTTTCAAAGTAAGTCCAAGTTCGCTGAGACTGTACTCAACTCTTGGTGGAACCTCCGGGTAAATTGTGCGAATAATGAGACCATCATTTTCCATGGAGCGCAAACTATCGGTGAGAACTTTCTGACGGATTCCTTCAAGATTTTTCTTTAATTCATTGAATCGCCAAGGGCGTTCCAGCAAATTTCGGATAATCAGTAATTTCCATTTACTGCCAATGAGCGAAACTGTGGTTGCAACCGGACATTCCGGTAATTCTTCTTTTGTTAACATGTGATCGCCTCCTTATATAATATCCTTTTTTATTGTTATATTTAATTTTAATCTAACAATAAAAAAGAAGCAATAGGTTACAAAAAAGTAACTAGGGTTACCTTTTTATGCCTATGTAATAAAATTGTGCGTACTTTTGCCGGTTAAAAATTCTTGATATTATAATCTTGCAACAAAGATAACAACAAACAAAAATATCAGGAGGTAACAAAATGGCATTATCAAATCTTTTCGGATGGAAAAAATCAGAAACAGAAGCTGGTTCAGCATGCGGAGCAGCAGACAAACCAGCGGAGAAACCGGCAGCATGCGGAACAGCATGTGGAGCATCTGACAAGTAAAATAAGTTAAGGAAGGAGTTGGATAGGATGAGTCAGTATTTTTCTTTTCAGTGGCATATTACAGATGAATGTGATCAGCGGTGTAAGCATTGTTATATTTTCTCAGGCGAAGGCTGTAAGGAATTAAAGTCTATGACATGGAAGCAGATGACAGAGGTAGTAGCAAACTGTGAGGATTTCTGCAAAGTATATGGCAGAGTACCATATTTTTATATTACTGGCGGAGATCCTATCCTTCATCCGGACTTCTGGAAATTAATGGTATTACTGAAATCGAAAAAGATACCTTTTACCTTAATGGGAAATCCATTTCATTTGAACGACGAAATTTGCAGAATGTTAAAGGTTTGTGGTTGTGAGAAGTATCAGATGTCCCTTGATGGAATGAGAGAAACTCATGACTGGTTCAGAAAGCCGGGAAGTTTTGATCTGACGATTGAGAAAATCGGATGTCTGAACAGAGCAGGAATAAAAAGTGTAATTATGAGTACGGTATCCAAAACAAATATGGATGAGATACCGGATATTATTGATGAAGTTGTAAAAGCGAAAGTAAAGGTTTTTGCATTTTCGCGCTATGTGCCTACAGGTGGTGAAGTTGACACAAGCATGACACCGGAAGAGTACAGAAAACTTCTGGAAGTCTGCGATGCAAAGTATAAGGCATATGAAAAGGCAGGATGCGAGACCTATTTCAATAAAAAGGATCATTTGTGGACGCTGTATGAATATGAAACGGGACAGTTTAAGCTTCCTGAGAGTACAGAGGCAGGAATGATCTATGGTGGCTGTAACTGTGGAAACTGTCATATTACCATATCTTCCAATGGAGATATTATGGCATGCAGAAGGGTAACTGACAGTAAAGTGGCCAATATTTTTGAAGACCGGCTGGCAGACGTCTGGATCTGTCAGATGGAAAAATACAGAGATTACGATAAATTTGTAAAATGCAGCAAATGTGAACTTAAGGCATGGTGTCGTGGATGTCCGGCAGTTGCCAATGGAACAAGCGGTAACTTTTACGGGGCGGATCCGCAGTGCTGGAAGACAAGAAATGAGATTATCGGGGAGGTGCTATCATGTTAATGGATATTATCAAAGCAAGACATTCCATTCGGAAATATACCGGTGAACAGATAAAACGTGATGACCTGGAAAAGATTCTGGAAGCCGGAAATTTTGCACCGAATGCCGGAGGCGGACAGAGAAGTATGATGGTTGCGATACATAATAAGGAACTGGCAGCTTACGTGGGAAAGATGAATATGGCAGATTTTGACCGTTCACACCTGGCAGGCAGTTTTGTGTCAAAGGAGCAGCCAAGCACAATTGATGATCCGACCATAAAAAATGGATTTTATAACGCACCGACGGTTGTATGCGTATTCTGCCAGAATAATTTTCTTTTCAGGACAGCAGATGCTTTTTGCATGATGGAAAATATGATTCTGCAGGCAACAGAGCTTGGAATTGCATCATGCATTATCTCAAGAGGCTATGAAACATTTGATTCGGAAGAAGGAAGAAGACTGATGAACGAATGGGGAGTGCCGGAAGGATACGCATGTCAAGGATTTGTTATATTAGGATATATAGACGGTGAACAGCCAAAAAGTAAACCAAGAAAACCAGGAAGAATTAAAATTGTAGAATAGGCGGAGAACAGATGGATTTAGCAACATGTCTGAAAAAAATGAAGTTGGTGGGAGTGCTTGCATTTGCAACGGTGGACAGTGAAGGAGCACCACAGATACGGAATATCAGTGCGATTCATTACGAGCCGGATGCACTCTATTTTTTCACCGCCAGAGGTAAAAATTTTTGTAAAGAATTAATGGAAGATGGCAGGGTTCAGATTCTTGCTTATACCAAATACAAAGAAATGATTCGTTTGTCAGGAAAGGCTTACGCAGTAGCAGAGAATGAGCAGAAAAATGGATGGATATCGTTTTTGAAGAACAGCCATATCTTGCCAATGTATATCCGGGGGATACAAGAGAAATCGGAATTATTTTCTGTATTGATCAGGCGGAAGTGGAGTATTTTAATCTTGGCGTAAATCCAATTTTCCGGGAGACATATATTCTGGGAAATGCTAGTGTAAAAGAAAAGGGATATTACATAACAGAATCCTGTATCGGCTGTGGCACATGTATGAAACATTGTCCACAGAAATGTATTGAGAAGGGGACACCTTTTGTCATCCGGCAGGAGCACTGTCTGCACTGTGGAAGCTGTTATGAAAAATGTCCGGTGAAAGCGGTGATCAGGAAATGAATCAGGATGACAGAAGAAAATATTTAATTGAAGGATTGTTGAAAGAGCGGCCGGAATATGAGAACATGCAGATTCCATCAGATGCAGGCAAGCAGAAAATACTGCTCCGATCGCTTATGAATATAAGAATGCCGAAGAAAATGGATCATGCATTTTTGCAGATTCAGGATGCGTACCTTTTGGAAGAAAATGAGAAGAAAGGGATTGTCACATTGGCAGATATCAGGGAGGCACAGCCTGATCTTTATATCTGGAAGGGCGATATTACAAGACTTAGAGTGGGAGCAATCGTAAATGCAGCCAACAGCGGCATGACAGGCTGCTATCAGCCCTGCCATAATTGTATTGATAATTGCATTCATACCTATGCAGGAATTCAGCTTCGAAACTATTGCAATCATATGATGATAGAACAGGGACAGGAAGAACCGACAGGACAGGAAAAGATCACCCCGGCATTTAATCTGCCCTGTGATCATGTGATTCATACAGTTGGCCCAATCGTACAGGGAAAGCTGACAAAGGAACATGAACGTTTACTGATATCCTGCTATGAATCGTGTCTTAGGATAGCTGATGAGAATGAGGTAAAGAGTATTGCTTTTTGTTGTATTTCAACCGGTGTGTTTATGTTTCCGAATAAAAGAGCTGCTGAGCTTGCAGTACAGACAGTAAAGCAATATAAAGAAAAGACAAAATCAAAGATAAAGGTGATATTTAATGTTTTTAAAGAGGAAGATGAACGACTCTACAACCAGTTACTCAGATAAGATATTACAGATAAAAGAAAAAATTGAGGAAGCAGAAGCAGTTGTAATTGGGGCTGGTGCGGGATTTTCCACATCAGCCGGTTTTGTGTATAATGGAGAAAGATTTGAAAAATATTTTTCGGATTTCAGAAAGAAATATGGATTTTCCGATATGTATTCAGGAGGCTTCTATCCATATAAAACATTGGAAAAACACTGGGGATACTGGTGCAGATATATCTATATTAATCGGTATATGGATGCGCCAAAACCGGTATATCAGAACCTGTATGATCTGGTAAAAGAAAAAGATTATTTTGTACTGACGACAAATGTGGATCATTGTTTTCAGAAAGCAGGATTCGCTAAAAACAGAATCTTCTATACACAGGGAGATTACGGCTTGTTTCAATGTAGTGAGCCTTGTCATAAAGAAACCTATGACAATGAAGAAATCATAAAAAAAAATGGTGCTTAGTCAGGGATTTCAGATTAAAGACAGGGAACTGCAAAAACCGGAAAACGGAGAAATAAAGCTTACGGTTCCGTCCAGCCTGATTCCATATTGCCCGCGCTGCGGTAAGCCGATGAGTATGAATCTCAGATCTGATCAGACATTTGTTGAAGATGAGGGATGGCACTGGGCAGCAGAACGGTACGAGAAATTTATACAGGATCATAAAAAGCAGAAAATAGTGTTTCTTGAACTTGGTGTAGGATATAATACCCCTGGTATTATAAAATATCCGTTTTGGCAGATGACAAACACATTTCAACATGCATTTTATGTGTGTCTGAACCAGGGTGAAGCATATGCACCGGAAGAAATAAGGAAAAAATCTGTCTGCATGAATGAAGATATTGGAGAGATCCTGAAAGAACTGTAGACTTGTGATAAAGGGCGGCTGTGAACAGAGTGAATAGTGACAAGAGAGGGGATGATAAAATGATAATACAAACAGGAATGAGAACAGATATACCTGCATTTTATTCAAAATGGTTTTTGAATCGGATAAAAGAGGGATATGTATGCGTGAGGAATCCCTATAATCCAAAACAGGTGACGAAATACAGCCTTTCACCAGAAGTTGTGGATCTGATCGCATTCTGCACGAAGAACCCTCTTCCAATGCTGCCGTTTCTTGATGAGTTAAAACCGTATGGTCAATACTGGTTTGTAACAATTACACCTTACGGACGGGATATTGAGCCAAACGTCCCGGATAAAGAAACTGTGATGGAAGGTTTTAAAGAATTGTCAGATGTCGTGGGCGCAGACAGTATGGGATGGAGATATGATCCGATTTTTATAGATAAAAAACATTCTGTGGAGTGGCATATATCTGAATTTGAAAAAATGGCTGAAATTCTTGCTGGATACACAAAGACATGTGTGATCAGCTTTATAGATATTTATAAAAAGGTGGAACGCAATTTCCCAGAAGCAAAATCGGTACGGGCAGAAGACAGGGCTATGATAGGAAAAGCGTTTATAAAAATAGCGTCAAAGTATGGAATGGTGTTAAAGCCTTGTGCAGAAGGAGAAGATCTTGCAAAATATGGTGCAGATTGCTCCGGATGTATGACTGTTCATACATTTGAGACAGCTCTCAATAGCAGACTGGAAGTTCCAAAGAGAAAGAAAAATCAGAGAAATGGGGAATGCGCATGTCTTTTGGGGACAGATATAGGTGCCTATGATACTTGCGGACATTTGTGTAAATACTGTTATGCGAATGTAAATCCGGTTTTGGTCAAAGAAAATATGAGAAAGCATAATCCGGACTCTCCGTTTTTAATTGGTGGATATATGCCAGGTGATATTGTTTGTGAGGCAATTCAGAAAAGCTGGATTGACAGACAGATTCGATTGGAGTTTTAGAAAAGGTCAGGTGTCGTCTGCCAGCGCATGAAATTATGAAAATAGATTGCGAATCGCCTGCGTAAGCAGGCAGTAGAGCGCGTCAGCGCGGGGAACCTGAGTATAAGATATGATGAAGTAGGTGATTGCGAAACTCAAACCTGTGAATGAGCGTTTCAGGCTTCGAATGTATTTGTGGCAGTTGATTTTATCAGCAAGAACAACGGTAATGAGTTGGGTGATTCCTGCAAGGATAGATCTGCATGGAGTGTTTTCTCATTCTGGGTTCGGCGCCCGGCGAGGCAGAGATGCTCTTTGATGTGATAAATCCCTCGCTCAACAACAGTTCTGATTTTGTATGTATTATCCCATTCTTCGGTGCCACGGATTGCTCCAGGATAAGCACGGAGATCTTTTTCGGGATAAATATAGACCATACGGCCACATCTTGAAGTGGTACAGGGATTTTTACAGCAGCATTGTCTGTGAGCCCGCCGGATGGATTTGTCATAGATCCAATTCATTTTGGGACAGACAAATTTATATCGAACAACTCCGTTTTTGGTTTTGGAAGTACATTCGTATTTCATGGGAAACGTAGCATCGTGTGGACAGCAGGGAATGCCATTTTCATTTATTGTATAATCCGGATTTTTAAGGCCGGATCGTATATTAAGTGGAATGTATGCTTTCTGAAAATGACGTTTTTCGCCAAAAGTATTTCCGGAAAGAAGGGCTTTGTAAAGTTCCATGGCATCAAATGCAGCGTCTCCCAGAAATGTTTTGGGATTGATCAGAGGATGTTTTATGAAAAAGTCCTTCAGAGTTGGGATTAAAAGCCTTGAATCATGGACGCTTTTATCTTCATCTGGAGAATCCGATTTCTTTTGTACAAGAATCTCAGGATGGGAAGCCAAAAAATCTTTGTTGTAAAACGAAATGTGGCGAATAATTCCCAGACCATTTGTGATGATGCCAAAGACGTAACAAAAATGACTATTGATGTATAGCTGTTTAAATTCAGGATTGGCAGAGGCGTGGGAAGGCATGGAACCATAAGCAGCTTTATAAGGATCATAGGATTTCCCTAAGGCACGAGATTTTGCAAAAGTCTTAAGCTGCCTGATAATACGGTTAGCATACTTGGGATTGTTTTCTGTAACAAACGCTTCGATGCCAGAAGAATCAAAGATGGTCATGTCCGCTTTAGCAGAATCGATGGCCTGGCAGACTGGTTCTGTGATATCAACGAGGTTATCGAAAACAAGCTGCAGATCATCTAAAAAATCCTGTTTAAAACGGGTGATCTTAGAGGCATCAGGAACTTTGGTAAAACCACAAAAATCACGGAGAGGTTTTGAGTAAGCAAGAAAAGTTAAAAGAAGCCTATTATACCATATCCGGTGAGGAGTTATTTTTATTTAGGTAACAAAAAATGCCGCATTTCTGCGGTTTGTGGTGTTTCGCAAACGCCTAATTCGTTTTAAAGGAAAGAGGAATATCAATTGGGAAGAAGTTGAGCAGTATTTAAAAGAATACATAGGAGATTGCTATGAAGTAGTCGAAACCTCGGATCAAGTCTATATTGGTTCAGATTTTCCAGGAGAATTAAAAGGATCTGAAGATACCAAAAGATTATATGGAGCGAATGCGAAAGCAAAGGCTAATGCTACCCAGGGAATTCCTATGCTTCTTCAATGTGCTACGAATAGACGATGGCAGGAAAACTTTAAAGGAAAGCATAATGTTGATGCAAAGTTTGGCTGGTATAGGTTTACGACAAGGTTTGCACTCCCAGTATATAACAATGATACTGGAGATCTTGAAAGGAGGGCTACCGCAATCCCACTGGCTTTAGACGGTGGGTTAAGGTAGCCCAAAATGGAAAATTGTTATATACTTGTGGTATGGGAACATGGAAATCAAAAAACAGACACAAGTACATGGAAACTGACAAAGACCATATTCATTATATGATAGAAACAGAACCGGCAATGTCTGTTAGTAGGATTGTAAACCTGATGAAAAGTTATACGACATATCATATATGGGAAAGCTATCCGAATTACTTACGGAAATATTTTTGGAAAGAACATATCTTTTGGACAGATGGATATTTTGTCTGCAGCGTAGGAAATGTATCAGAAGAAATGCTAAAAAGGTATATAGAAGACCAAGGTTAAGGAGGTGGCAGCAGATGTTAAAAGCATATAAATACAGAATATATCCCAATAATGAGCAGAAGACACAGATGGCAAAGACATTTGGCTGTTGCCGTTTTGTGTATAATCAGACACTGGCATACCGGAAAGAAGTATATGAGAAAGAGAAAAAATCAGTTAGTAAAACTGACTGTAACAATTACTGCAACAGACAATTAAAGAAAGAATATGAATGGCTGAAAGAAGTGGATAAATTTGCTCTGACAAATGCGATTTACAATATGGATGCCGCATACCGGAAATTTTTTAAGGAACATGCAGGTTATCCGAAATTTAAGAGTAAACACGATAATCATAAGTCATATACAACAAATTTTACGAATGGCAATATAACAGTAGATTTCGAGGGTAATAGAGTAAAACTGCCTAAATTAAAAGATGTAAAAGCAAAACTGCATAGAAATTTTAGCGGGCAGATAAAATCGGCAACGATATCACAAGTTCCCAGTGGGAAATATTATGTATCAATTTTAGTGGAAACAGAACATATGGAACTGCCACATACAAATCAAAATACAGGAATAGATTTAGGTATTAAGGAGTTATGCATTACTTCTGAAGGAAAGAAATACGTTATGCCTGCTGCTTAATTGTCATGAATGGTAATCCTCGTAAGGAAGTAATCGCCTTGGGACAGACATATTTTGCAATGAAGACATGACAGCAGGAATTGATTGATGAGTATGAGCAGTTGAGTGAGGACCAGAAACGTCTTGCAATCAGAAATGAAATCTGTGAACATAATAAATCATTGGCGGAAACGGCAAAAAATGCAGGAGATGTACATTTTCAGGTTGGACAAAAGGTCCGTCAGACAATAAAAGAATTAGGCGGAACTATGCCGGAAGATTTACCGATACCGCAAAAGAGTATTAAGCAGATAGAAAGAGAAGAAGCAAAACGATTAGAAACCACAGATTAATCAATTAGCATTATGAAAGTATCTGAAAATTAAATTGGAGAAATTTCACGGCATCTTCTTTATGACAAACCTTCTCTCATAAGGTATAATACTAAGCAGAGTATTTTTGTTTTGCTCATTGCGCTATGAGAGGAAGATTTTACAATGGATGCGAATGCGATCAATGAATTAAAAAATGGCTTAAGTGCCGCTTATATAAATGGCTCTTTGGCGGCAAATCTGGTATACAAGCCGGCATTTATTTCGAATAATCCGGAAGAAGGAAAGAAGGTTATTTCATCTGTAGAGGATGAATTGCTGCGCTGTGAAGAATTTCAGATCAGTGTTGCATTTATTACGTTGGGAGGAGTTACACCGCTCCTTCAGACGTTAAAAGAGCTTGAGAAAAAGGGCGTTAAGGGACAGATCCTTACGACTAATTACCTGGATTTTAGTGAACCGAGAGCTCTTGAGAAACTCAATGGATTGAAAAATATTACATTGAAAATGTATGATGTGGAAGCGGCTGGGAATGGCTTCCATACGAAGGGATATATTTTCAAAAAAGAAGAGATTTATCGGATCATCATCGGAAGTTCTAATATGACAAGTGCTGCGCTGACTGTAAATAAAGAGTGGAATACAAAATTAGTCTCGACAGAAAATGGTGAGGTGGCAAAAGAAATCGTAGAAGAGTTCCAGAAACTTTGGGACAGCGAGAATGCTTTGTTGTACGATGATTTTTATGAAGTCTATAAAGAACGCTACAATATTATAAAACATCAGCGGGAAATTGCAAAAAGCGAAGAGATTCCGTCTCTGGAACAATATAGATTAAAGCCAAACTCTATGCAGGAGCGATTTATCGCGAATCTGCGAAAAATTCTGGAGCAGGGAGAAGAGCGGGCGCTGTTGATCTCTGCTACTGGTACGGGAAAGACCTATGCATCTGCCTTTGCAATGCGAGAACTTGGATTTAAGAGAGTATTGTTTTTAGTTCATCGCGGCCAATTGGCAAGACAGACAAAAAAATCTTATGAAAAGGTGTTTGCAAAGTCAGTTTCTTTGGGATTGGTGGGAGCTGGATATCACGAATATGATGCGGACTATGTGTTTGCAACGATACAGACTTTGAACCGAGATGAGCATTTACTTCAGTATGATAAGAATGCGTTTGATTGCATTATTTTAGATGATTATGTAATAATAGGTCTAAGTCAAGAAGCCGCTTAAAGCGATGGCTTTTCAGACTTAGTCCTATTTTTTTGACCAATTTATAGGCGGTTGAGATTAAGGACGGCGCCGAACTTAATTGAATAACCTACACAGAAAACAGCGGAAGCATCAGGCTTCTAGAGAACTGTTTTATTGCTGTGTGCAAATTGATGGGACTTTACATCTTCGGATGCAGGGTCCCTTTTTTCGTGGTTCGTTCTGGAACCACACAACAAATCATATCGGAGGAAATTGCTATGGCAGGAAGAAAAGAATACAGAGATCTCACCGTAGGGGATATTTACAGAAACGGAAAGAGTGTACCAATGCTCAGAGTCAGCGGATTGTGGTTAGAGGAACTTGGTTTCAAGACCGGTGACTTTGTCAGAATCAAGTGCGAGGATGGTCAGCTGATTATTAGCCTGAATGAAGAGAAGGCACAGCAGAAAGCTGAGGAAGAAGCATTTATGGCAGAGGAGATGAAGAAACTGCAGAAGAGGTACCAGAAGGAAAAAGAAGAAATCCACGCAAGGTTCGTGGCTGAAAGAAAGGTAGGGTATAGCGTATGAATGCAAAAATATATATGGCAGCATGTATGAAGGGCGGTTGTGCAAAGACAGTCACAACCTATAACCTGGCTTATTCATTAAATGAACTTGGAAAGAAAGTATTATGTGTAGATTTTGATAGCCAGGCAAATCTAAGTACTTGTTTTGGAGTAGAAGATACAGCAGAAGTTCCGGTTACTATTGGTCATCTGATGATGGCACAGATTGAGGATGAAGAACTTCCGGCACCGGAAGAATACATTATGAGTCGTAAGGGTGTGGATTTCATTTCTTCCTCAATGGTTTTGTCAGCAGTGGATGCAAAACTTCGCCTTGAAATGGGAGCAGAGAAAATGCTCTCAAGTATCTTAGAACCGCTAAGGGATAGATATGATGCAATTATTATTGATACTGCACCGACGCTTGGAGCACTGAATATTAATGCTCTAGCTGCAGCAGATGAAGTAATCATTACAGTTAATCCTCAGCTTCTGGCAATGATGGGATTACAGGATTTCATTAAGACCGTGAAGAAGATTAAGGCAAGAGTGAACGATAAACTTTCGGTGGCAGGAATTCTGCTGACTATGTGTGATGCAAGAACTAATCTGTGCAAGGTCATTACAGAGCAAGTCTGTGATACCTTTGAGGGTCAGATACGAATCTTTGACAGTAGGATTCCTAACACTGTAAAGGTAGGTGAGTCGGTTTATTACTCAGAGCCACTTATCGAGTATGCACCGGAATGTAATGCTAGTAAGGCATATCAGAATTTGGCAAAGGAGTTGATCGCTTATGAAAGCTAACGCAGGTAAGAGAAAAATATTTGATGCTGTGGATCTGCTGACTGAGGATACTTCGGCGCAGACCACAGAGGTTAATACAGAGAATGGTGTGGAACTGATTGCCATTGATACAATTAAGGCATTTCATAATCATCCGTTTCATCTGTATGAGGGAGAGAGACTTAACGATATGGTGGAGAGCATTCGTGAGCACGGAGTGCTCAATCCAGTTATTGTACTGAAGACAGATGATGGGTATGAAATGCTTTCCGGTCATAACAGAGCCAATGCTGCAAAGATTGCAGGACTTTCTAAAGTTCCGGCTATCATAAAAGTTGGATTGTCAGAATCTGAGGCATATGTATATGTAATTGAAACAAATCTGATGCAGAGATCCTTTGCGGAACTGCTCCCATCGGAAAAAGCGGCAGTTATGGCAGCACACTATGATAAAGTGTGCTGCCAGGGAAAGAGAAATGACATTATTAGAGAACTGCAGATATTGAGTGGTGTTAATCCGAAAGATACTTGTTGCCATAATGGCAATAAGTTAAAAAGTCTGGATGTGATTGCTTCCGAGTATGGCTTTTCAAGCAGAAATGCGGCAAGGTATCTTCGACTCAATCATCTGATTCAGCCATTTAGGAATATGATTGACAAAAACAAGATAGCTTTGCTAGCAGCAGTGGATGTGTCTTATATGACAAAGGAAGAGCAACAGGTGCTCTGGAATATTGTGGAGCGTCAGGGACTTAAGGTTAAGCCTGCATATGCTGAGAAGCTTCGTAAGGCATCCGGAAGTCTGACAGAAGAGAAAATGGCAGAGATTCTTGAAGCTTTGCAGGTGAAACATACGGATGGCAATGCTGGTTTAAGCTTCAGGCTTCCAAAGTCTATCTGCAGTAAGTATTTTGATGGAATGGATTCAAAACAGATAGCAGCAGTTGTGGAGCAGGCGTTAGCTGCATGGTTTGAAGGAAAGGAGGCAGCGGTTGTTTAATACAGAAGATTTGAAGTGCCTTGATTCGAAATACTTCAATATCATTGCAGTTGATGATTATGATGTGACCATAATGTCCAGAAATACTGGGCATTACTGGTACCTTCATAATCCAGAGTCTCCGGGAGAAGGCTCTGTAGTTATTTTTCATAAGCATAAGTTTTCACATCCATACCATCAACATGGCAGGGCGAATACACTAAGGCAGGCTGTGAGAGGGATTAAGAGCCATGATCGGTGGCAGATGAGGGGAGGGAGATAAAAATAAACCGGATTTATAACTTTATAAAGTTATGAGTCCGGTTTTCAGTACAACGATTATGAGATTATTATTGTAATAGCTAGGCTTGAATTTGTGAAAGAATATAGTCTATTTCGTCTTGTGATATTTCAGCTGTAATAAGCTGCGTATGACCATTCGATAAATTTACTACAGCAATTAGGGCAAAATAGTTCTTTTTCATCCAGTATAAAAGCATTGTGTCACCAATAAATTTGCAGGCAATTCGTTCTGGATGAAATGTAATAGGATGTTCACAGCTTTCAGATATAATGGAGTCTTCAATGTATATGTAAGGCTTGGTATTTGGTCGGTGAATTATGATTTCGTTATCAAATAAAGATGGGTTACTTAAAATCCATGCATAAGCGGGTCCGTCTTTTTTGTATGGCAGATCTTCATAACTGCATGAAGTTCTGTGTTTCTCGAAATTCATCTCCCATCGCTCTTTATTTAAGGGGATGCAGTCGGTAAGCTGCATTTTGCAAATAACTTTATTAGTTTTCGATTCGACGATTATAATATCACCACGGTATTCAATGGGATAACTCCGTATTTCCCAGGACTTTATACCTTTTCGGTAAAAAGAAGGCCAGGGAGAGGTAACAAATAAGGCTAACATGATTCGCTCCTCAGAAGAATCCATTCTCCTCTTTTTGGATTAGTTATTAGGCTGCGCTGTTTTAATTCCGTTCTAGCCCAACGCATCCTGTAACTGTATTCTGTTCCAGAACACGTAGAGGATTCTTGTGTAAGCTGCTCTTCAGTAAGATTTAACATAAGTGCAACAGCGTTATTTATTTCTATAGTTGACATTGGTGTGTCGGTATTGAGAATGCTTAAAATGGCATCCATAAGTTCTTTTTTGGTAGGGTAAACAATCATAACTTTTTCCTCCGGCTATTTTATAAATTATATCATAGCTACATTAATTTGTACATAACAATGTTTGATTGTACTAATACGTTCATAAACATGATAGTCCATACTTATTCATATCTAAATATATTAAATTTGAGAAAATATTGATTATTCATAGGAAATGAACTATAATGTTATGAGTGAAAAAAGGAGGAGAACGGAATGGATCCGAAAGCTAATGAACCATGGTCAAGTTTAGAAGAAGTTTCAACCTATTTGGGCGTAAATAAAGATACCATACGCAACTGGATAAAGAAGACAGACATTCCAGCTCATAAAATTGGGCGGCAGTGGAAATTTAAGCTGTCAGAAGTAGATGCTTGGGTAAAAAGTGGTAAAAGTGCCATGTGAAGAAAAGGAGAATAAAAAATGAGCAATGATATAGTTGCCGTCAGCCTGTTTTCGGGTGCCGGTGGTTTGGATATTGCAAGCTGCATGGCCGGAGTGCCAGTTATATCAAGTACAGACTTTGATGCAGATTGCGTTGAAACACTGAAAGCCAATACAGATTATTTTGGCGAAACGAAAATTTTTGAAGGTGATCTTCATCAAATAGAGAGCGATGTTTTCAAAAAGGTTGTTGAAGATAGAAAACCAGATAAGTTTATTGTGATCGGAGGAGCACCATGTCAGCCATTTTCTAAGGCTGGATATTGGGTTACTAATGAGGTAAGAAAAGGAATTAATGACCCAAGAGCGACATTGGTAAACGAATATTTAAGAGTCGTAACTGATCTCCAACCAGATGGATTTTTGTTTGAGAATGTTGAGAGCTTGCTTCACCCAACTAATAAGGTTATTGTAGACAGATTTATTGAAATTATAGAGGAGAGTGGGTACAAGTACAAAATAGTAAAAGCAAATGCGCTTGAGTATGGAGTCCCACAGAAGAGAAAAAGGTTGTTTATTTTAGGAACAAAAGGTGAATTCAAAACAGATGCTCCTAGAAAAACGCATGGAGATCCTAGTACATGCGAAGAAAACGGTCTGCTTCCATATGTGACTGCAGGGGAAGCAATTGCTGGCTTTGATGGCCCGGAATATTTTGAGGATTATGAAGTTACAGAAGGCGGTACTTATCATGATGATTTATGTGAAGTGCCACCTGGAATGAATTATAAAGCATTAACTGCGTGGGCTGGATATCCTAATCCTAAATTTGTTGCTGATAAGCGATTTTGGAATTTCTTGCTGAAATTATCGCCTGATCAGCCATCATGGACTGTATGTGCTCAGCCCGGACCTTGGGTAGGACCATTCCATTGGGATAACCGTAGACTTAGAGCCCCGGAAGTTGCTGCAATTCAAACTTTTCCGAGGGGGTATAAATTCTGTGGTTCTAGACGTTCTGTTCAGAAACAGATTGGAAATGCAGTTCCATGTCTCATGGGAAAAGCAATGATCGAATACGTAAAGGAGAGTTTAGAATAATGCCGAATGTGCTAAGTGTTTTTTCGGGCGGCGGTGGTATAGACTGCGGCTTTAAGAAGGCAGGCTTTGATATTTGTTTCTCAACTGATTTTTGGCAGCCTGCGTGCGATACTTTGGAAAAAAACAAAGTGGGAAAATTAGTTGTATGTGATGATATCAGAAATATTGACTATGATGCATCATTGGCTCAGATTGGAATGAAAAAATCTGATATTGATGTGCTGGTGGGCGGACCTCCATGTCCTGCATATTCAAAGTCTCGATTTTACAGAACAGAAAAAAAGAGAGCCCTTGAAGATGAAAATTCCTTCACTCTTTATGAATATTTTAGGGCTTTGGACGAAATCAGACCTAAGGTGTTCTTTTTTGAGAATGTTTTTGGATTTGTTTACAAACCACATAAAGCAGCCTTTGACTTATTAACAAGCAAGGCAGAAGAGTATGGATATGAATTAACATATAAGGTGGTAAATACTGCTGATTATGGTGTGCCTCAGACAAGAGAACGTTTTATTTGCGTTGGAGTCCGTAAGGATTTTGCTGGAAAGTTCGTTTTTCCAGAAGAGACGCATTATAATCCGGAAAAAACAAGCGAAGAGGAAATTGGAAACAAAAAACCGTGGGTTACCTGTGGAGAGGCTATCGGTGATTTGGATTATCCTTTACCAGAAGATGAAGAGATGCAGGCAGGATCAAAGCATAAGGATTTATTGAAATTAGTGCCTCCTGGGGATAATTATCTGTATTTTACTGCAGAAAGAGGCTATCCGGAGCCAATATTTAAGTGGAGATCACGATATTGGTCATTCTTGCTTAAACTATCACCAGAGAGACCTTCATGGACTATCCAGGCAAGCTTTTCTAATAATATGGGACCATTCCATTGGACGAACAGATTCTTAAGAATCAATGAAATTAAGAGAATTCAGACATTTGATGACGATTACGAATTGTGTGGTGATTTTAGAGATCAGTGGAGACAGGTTGGTAATGCGGTGCCTGTTAAGATGGCCAATATTGTTGCTGAGGAGATAGTGAAGCAGTATTTCAAGGAGGATTAGTTATGGCAGACTTTAAACTCCCATATGGTGCGGAATTTTCACCTGATAAAATAAAGATAAAAGAAGTACTGAAAATGGCTTCTTCACATGAAGGTCAGCCATCAGATGAGTTGGTTACGGATTTAGCCAAGAAGTATTATAAGAAAAACCATGCTATGGCATCCAATTGCAAGAATTCGATGGTCGCATATGAAATTCTTGAAACGGGAGGCGGCGTAACGTTAAGTGCATTTGGCAATGAACTGCTTACAATGACAAAGGAAGCAGAAATTTACGATGCCATGGCAAAGCGTATACTTACGCATTTAAGTGGTCTTATGTTTATAGAAGCGATCAGAACTATTTCTCAAGGCGGAAATAGACCAACGCTGGAGAGTATGACAGAAAAACTTAATTTGATGGGCTGTGAAGAACTCTCAAAAACAAATAAGCATGTAGCAACTATGAAAAAGTGGCTCGAAAAGGCAAAGGTTCTTAATGGTTGGGAAATTAAGGAAAAAAAGCTTGAAAGTTTGATTGGCGTAAAAGAAGCAGATATTAAAGTGCTGCGGGGCTTAACTCGGGAGCAGGCTTGTTTTATAAAAGCATTATGCAATACTGGATCTGATGATTACCAAAATGCGTCTAAAATCAGAGATTTGGCAACGGCATCATATAATGTTGATTTCCCTGCAAAAAACTTTGCAAATGCAATTATAAAACCTCTTGAAGATAAAAAATTGATAGAGAAAAAGCCTTCTGCTTCATCTCATGGGGGGAATTCATCAGAAATCAAATTAGAGTCTACTGTTAAAGCCGAAGTCCTTGCATCAGTATTGGAGCAGATTGAAATAATTGCGGGCAAAGAAGTCCTCCAATATTGCCAAAAATCATTGGAGGACTTAAGAACAGAAATTGATTCCACGGATACGCATGTTAAAGGGCTTGCATTAGAGGCCTTTGCTATAAAAATGATGAGAATCATCAATCTTGACTTTATTGGTACTAGGGTAAAGGGAAGTGAGACCGGTGGTGCTGAGGTAGATGTTTTATTTGATACTACCAGGTTAAACTATTCAAGGTGGCAAGTTCAATGTAAAAACACGCCTAAGGTTTCAATTGATCAAGTCGCAAAAGAAGTTGGTTTATCACATGTTCTCAAAACAAATGTTATTGTTATTCTAACTACGGGAAAGGCCACATCGACAGCGAAAGAATATGCAACCACAATAATGCGTGAAATGAATTTGTGCATAATTTTTATAGAAGCAGATGATATTGATGAAATATTGTCATCACCAGCAAGCATTGTTGATGTTTTAAACAGAGAGTCACAAAAAGCAAAGCAAATAAAAATATTAGATGGAATAGAAGAAAAATGATGTAAAGGAGGAGTGACTCATGCCTGATTATCAGTGGGCAGTAGACAAGGGTAAAATAGTTACTGCTGATTATGACAGATCAATGGCCTTGAATGCGGATCAAGTAAAGAGCGAAATAGAAAAAGCTTTTTCGAATTTATTTGAGGGCGTAGATATCTCTGCAGTAAGTGATGAATTTAAAGAAGTATATAAGGTGACAATTCCTAAGGCGGATGGTATCGAAACGGTGTATGTATGCGCTAAAGGTACAACTCCAGGAGGAAGAAGTAACCTTCAGGATGAACAGAGAATACAGCAGAAAGCTAAGTATTTAAATTATGCCTTTGATAAAAAGGCAGCGGGTGAAAAGGCTATTTGTGTAGGTGTATATAAACATGATTCAGAACCTATTTTCTGTGCATGGAACTTAAATCAGTCTACTGCAGGTCCAGAAACACCTATTTCAAAACAAATTAAGATTAAGACGATTGCAAGGGCACTGACTGAAGGTTTTGTTCAGCAGATGTCTGGTTCGGGACAATATGTGTGTGCTTTCCGTAGCGATTTCATATATTTTTACCTGGCAAATTCTGGTTGGATTCACACTAATCCTGCATCGCAACTTAACAATAATAATGATGACGCTGTTGAACAATATGATGATACAGATGTTTCTGAATCCATAGATCCAAAAGATCAGAAGGAACGTTTTAAAATCTGGATGAGTTCCCAGCTGAAGGCAAATGGAGAACCATATAGCACAAATACCATTGCCTCATATATTGGTCAGATGGAACGAGGATATGCTGAATTTGAAAAGTATCATGAGTATGAATCTGTATTCCAGATACAGGATGCTGACGAATTAAAGGAGTACACTGATTATCTTTTCAATGCTGATGGCTTTGATGAATTTAATGAAAAAGCAGGAAATAAAGCCTGCAGCAATGGATTCGTAAAGTATGGGCAGTTCCTGGCAGAGGAAAATGCCGTTTCAACGGAATTAGTGTTTGATACTTCAGTTTCTTCAGATAAGGCAAGAAATCGAATTATTTTCGGAGCACCTGGCACCGGAAAGAGTTTCTCTATCAACAAAGAACGTAAAGAATTGCTGGGTGAGAATAATGAGACTGATTATGAGAGAGTAACCTTCCATCCAGATTACTCGTATGCAAATTTTGTCGGTACATATAAGCCGGTTCCTTTTATTGATAGTGAAGGAAAGGATGCTATTACCTATGAATATGTTCCGGGACCTTTTATGCGTGTTTATGTAAACGCTCTTAAAAGCGGAAGAACAGATTCACCGAAACCATATCTGCTTATAATTGAGGAAATAAATCGTGCAAATGTGGCTGCAGTTTTTGGCGATGTATTCCAGCTTCTCGACAGAGATAACAGGCAAGTTAGTGAATATCCAATTCAGGCATCTGAGGATATTAAAAAGTATCTTGCAAAGGAATTAGGTGGAGAGCCAGACAATTATTCTAAGATTAGAATTCCGAATAACATGTTTATTTGGGCAACAATGAACAGTGCTGACCAGGGTGTCTTCCCTATGGATACAGCGTTTAAAAGGAGATGGGACTTTACTTATGTTGGCATCAATGATAATGATGACGATTTGAAGGGGAAGACAGTTGAAGTTGGATCAAAGATTGCTCAGCGAGTTGAATGGAATAAGCTTCGTATGGCTATCAATGATTTCCTGGCTAAACAGAAGATAAATGAAGATAAGCAGCTCGGACCTTACTTTATTTCAAGGGATATCGTGGTACCAGACGGACCAGAAATCGATAAGAAAAGATTTGCTGATGTATTCAAGAGCAAGGTCATCATGTATCTGTTTGAGGATGCTGCAAAGCAGAAAAGAGCAACGCTTTTCGAGGGATGTTTCCAGAACAGTAGCCGTTATTCTGAAATCTGTAAAGAGTTCGATGAGCATGGCATAGGTATTTTTAATCATGATATTGTTCTTGCTGCGGATCCGGAAGACACAGCTGGTCCTCTTGCAGGAACTATGCCGGAGAATGAATAAAGGAGGTCAGTATTATGATCTCTAAGTTTGTAAGAGAACAAAAAAGGTACACCCAACAGGATTTATGTTCCATTCTTGAATGCACAGAATCTGAGGTTGTGGGATATATCAGAAAACTAAAAGAGTATGGCGTGTTAAAAGCTGTAAAAGCTTCAGATTTACAAAAAGATTTATCAGAACTGCAGGAAGAAGATATCGAAATTGCTGATGTAGAGATGGGCGAGAATCTCTATCTCTACGTGTTTACCTTTGTTGGTGTCATAGTAGTTGCAGGCCGTGCGCTTAAGTGCTATCCGAAGTATCTGCTTTCAAAGGAGAATCCAACAGAGGAACTTCAGCAGATTCTGAAGGTTTTGGAAAAGTATAATTCTAAAGAGCAGATTGTCAGGATGTTTAATGACTCTAGCGAAAGTCAGTCATTTAATTTACTTGCGGTATTGCTTTTCTTGCTTCAGGATTATTTTGAAAATGGAGCATATACAAATACGGAGGACATTATTGAAAGTAATGGATCCGGGGAGATATTGTGGGAACGTACTATAAATGAGACGTTTACACTACTTTCGAATAATAGGCCATATTATACCGATTTACAAACAAAACGCAGAGTCTCAGATGAGTTTGATTACTTCAAGCGGTTGCATGAGTGTGTCGTTACAAGAGCATCAAAGGAATTAATAGATGCCGATTTGCTGGATCTATTTGAAATTACAGAAGTAGATGTTTCTGATGAGGACCTTGATGATTTTGGAGATGCAGATTACATATTATATCGCATCGAGAATGAATTAAATACTCAGTTTAATACCAGAAAACAGCTGGTGTTAAAGACATTGTATGCATATATTGATCACAGTGGAAATCTCTACGATACAGACTGCTTATCAATATTTGGAACCAATAGCTTTAATCTTGTATGGGAATGTGTATGTGCGGATATTATGGATAATCAGCTTGATAGGCCGCTTGGAGCATTAAAGATACCAGTTCCGTTGAAGCCTGAGTATAACAGGACAACCAAGCTTATTGATTTGATTGAGAAGCCAGAGTGGACGATAACCGGAAAAACGGCAAACGATACTCTTATTCCTGATTTGATCACGATTGCAGAATCAGATCAGGGATATGATTTTATAATATTTGATGCTAAATACTATAATGCAAAGCTAGAGGTGAATGTTCAGCCTAAGGGACAGCCAGGTATTGAATCAATAACAAAGCAATATTTATACCAGCTTGCATATCAGAAGTTTATTAAGGATCATAATTTTTCTTCTGTACGAAACTGTTTTTTGCTTCCGACAGAGGTGGATCATGTAATAGACAAAGGTGAAGCTAGGATGTGTATTCTGGAGAATCTTGGCCTTCAGAATATAAAGGTAAGATTATTGCCAGCAACATTGGCATATGCTCATTATTTATCCGGTAGGAAGATGGATATAGATAAACTTAATTTGTAGGAGATGGTTATAAATGGCAACAGGCCGTTCATTTGCAGAATATGTAAAAAGTAAATGCTATAGCGGCTTGTATAAGGCTGCTGAAGATTATGTTGAGCGAGAGTGGGAATCTTTGCCGATATATACCAAGAAGGTTCATAAGATTGGGGAGATAGACCTCGTCGATGCTACTATCCAGAGAGTATACGTAGAAGATCTTCCGGGCATGAGAGTAAAATTTGATGTTGGACTTGAACTAGAACTGGAAGTTAAAGAACACGATTATCATTACGATGAAAGTGATCAATGCTTTCCTTGGATACGTATAACTTGTGAAGGTGACTTGGAATGTGGATTAGATGATTGGGAAATCAAAAGAATTATCCCATATAATTCGCAGAATGCACCAATGAATTCTATGTCAGATGCCCTTGTGCCTTATATTTCACCTGATCAGCTTGAATCTGTAGCAAGACAATTCTTAGCTGATTACTATCCGGAAGCGTTAAAGATTACTAAGCATGGTGAAAAGCCAGTTTGGGTTGATCCAATGGTTTTTGCTGACAGGCTTGGACTCAAAATTGTGAACCAAAGAATATCGGAGAATTCATCAATTTTTGGTCAGCTTTATATGGTGGACACTGATGCTGAAGTTTATGATTCGAATCTTGGGCATACGGTTGTTAAGCATATAGAAGGCAAGACAATTGTTGTGGATCCAATGAATTTCCTGCTGAGAAATCTTGGATCACGCAACAATACTATAATCCACGAATGCGTGCATTGGGTTGAACATCGAAAAGTATTTGAGTTAGAACGTCTTTTTAATGCATCGGCTACCTGTATTAGTTGTGAAGTTGTGGGCGGTGCTGCAGCATCTGTTGCTAAGAAGGCAACAGAAATGATGGAGAGACAGGCAAATGCATTAGCACCAAGAATTCAGATGCCAGCAGAACCCTTTAAGGCTAAGGCAAATGAGTATATTGGTAAATTCATGCGTCAGATGGATGCAAAGCATACCGTTGACGTTATGGAGAATGTAATTACAGCACTTGAAACAGAATTTTGCGTATCAAGACAGGCTGCTAAGATTAGGCTGGTTGAACTTGGTTTTGAAGAGGCCATAGGAACCTTTACTTATCTTGATGGGCACTATGTTAAACCGCATGGTTTTAGAAAAGGTGCAATTACAGTAGATCAAACTTTTTCTATATCTGCTCAGGATGCAGCGATAGCAAGGTTCATAGATCCAGAACTAAAGCAGTTCACAGAAACTGGGGATTATCTTTTTGTAGATAATCACTATGTTTACAATGCACCGCTTTATGTTCAGAAGGATCTCTGGGGAAAGCTGGAACTTACTGATTATGCTAGGGCACATATGGATGAGTGTTGCCTTGTGTTTGATATGAAGATTCTTACGTCTATAGAATCAATATATCATACAGCTTGTTTTCTGAACCGAGAGCCAAGTGATGTAACATTTGAAATAAAATTTCATAATGGTTACCAGAATGCTCCACAGGAGCGTCAGGTGGCAATGCGAAAGAAACAGCAGGAAGAAGAACTGGAAATTCGAAGGAAAATGACAGATGATCCGGTACAATGTATGGAATTGCTTCTTGAATGGCGAGGAATGAAGTACACGGACTTAGGTGATGAGATAGATCGTGATCCAAAGACAATTAGTCGAACAGTAAATGGTAAGACAAAGCCATCCGTGGAGACACTTGCATTAATATGCTTTGGATTACATCTTCCTCCAGTAATAAGTACAAAGCTTTTGGAAGTTTTTGATGTAAAGCTTAATCCACTTAGAAATCCATCACATCAGTGGATCAATGAGGCATTGTATATTAAATATCCCGAGCCTGTATGGGCAGTAAGGGAGTACCTTGAACCATACGGAGTAGAAATCTAAAATTTTTAAAAAAATTTTGGCAAAAACGGACATGGCGTGTCCGGCAGTGGGCAGGTGTAAACCTGCCTATTATGTTATGAGAAAGGAGGCTTTTGAATGGGAATAAGCATGACGGAGATGATTGACAATCGTCTAAAGCGCTTTTTTAGCGAACCAAATCTGTATGAAATTTCTCCATTTGACATTCAGGATTTAAGAAACTGTATTTTAATGGGGATAATTAAGGATGCGTACTATGAGACAGAACCAAAACATTCTTTAAGAACTAATCGTGGCTCAGATGAGCCTGATTTACGTATGAGAGATAGCAGAAGTAAGGCTTATGCGCAGCATTATAGAAAACTCCAGTATGATCATATAAAGAATGACATAGGAATAGAAGTTCCTGAACTACTATTTGAAGAAACGGAAACTATGGAGGGAAAATTATCTGGCCAGAATGTTACAGCTATGCAGTATTTTGAATTGAATACAATGGCGGATTATCCCATATTTAAGGCCATTGTCAATAAGAGAATTTGCAATGTAAAAAGCATAAGCAACAGTGATTTTATCAAATACATGGATGAGTATGACAAATTAGTCGAAAGCTTATTGTCAAAGCTAGATGGCACGGATGAAGAGGTAATATTTGCCACAATAGCATTGTTTACGCTTGAGTGGAAGTATGATATTGAGTTTTTCTACTCATGTGCAGTAAGTGCAGAGCAAGCAAAGGTTAAAGATGTTCCAAAAGATAGGGTGTCTGCTTTATGCGCCGAGTTGTCTATGCTGGTACCCCCAGACTTCGATTGCGTGCTCCATACTGAAAGTAGATTTATTCTTAATAGACGCAAAGTAGTTCCTTATATATTTAAGGATGACCAAACATGGGGCGAGGTTTATGATAAGATATATCAATATTTGATAGCAAATTATTATATTCGCAGAGAGATAGTTATAAGAGGCGATATGGCGGACTACTTTGCTAAATATATTAGCAGGGAATATTGGGCAAAATTCATTAGAGAAAATTATAATATTAAAGAACTATACAACAAGAAAGAATGGACAAATCAGAGAATCCGGTATGTAAGAAAGCTATATTCGGTAATGATTAAGGATCTCGAAAAGCCGAGTACATAGTTTTTCCCGATTATCGTTCTTAATAAGCATTTTTTAATTCTTGTAGACTAGAGTCAGAACATGAGAAGTATCATGAACTGGCTCTTTTTTTGTGCCAATTTGAGCGGACATGGCGTGTCCATTTTCAAAAAAATTTCCATGTTATAACGGTTATAGAAACTGAAAGAAAGGAGGTAAACGCTATGAACAAGAAGCAGACATCAAAGCCTGTAGCTATCAAGGCATCACAGATTCTTCGTGATGGAAGGTATGGCAGCAAGGCTAAGTCAGTAGCTGGTTCAGCTTTGGCACAGACCAAGAACGGAAAGAGAAAATAAATCTTTCCAAACAGGCAGCGACAGGTCTTAACTGATCAGCCTGCCTGTTCCCTTCGGGGGAAATTTCATATTAGCTTCGTCAGGACTTTTTCGAATACGATCGAAATAATTGACAAACGAACGTGTGTTCGCTATATTATATTCATCGCTACATTAGGTCTAAGCTACGGAACAGTGCAAAGGAATGATTGATGTATATTATCAACGGTCAGTTTGACAATCCCTTTTGACTGGCCTCTTATAGGAGGCGAAAAATGAATGCAGGAAGTGCATGTGGCTTGTCCGTGTTGTAAAAATAAAAGGTTGTTTGATGCAGATCCGACTGCGGTAGAGGGCATTATTAAAATTAAATGTCCTATATGCAAAGCAGTTGTGGCGGTCAGCTTCCATCAGAAAAAAGTTCGTACTGAGCGAATCGGCGCATAGGAAACTATAGCGACCAAGGCCTGACGAAGTTTAGAGGTAAAACTCTATTCTTTGTCAGGCCTTTTTTTGTTGATTTTCGGGATTTGAAATTTTGTTTTCTTTTCACCGGAAAATTTCAAGATAATCCCGCTTAGGAAAGTAGGGGGATTGGTTACGGATCAGAACTTACATCTTTGGATGCAGGCTCTGATGAGTATCCAAGAGGATATTCAAAATAAAAATTCATATCGGCCGCATGTGCGCAGTGAGGCAGGATACGACATAACGCTTTCAACAGTTGTGATAAAGACAACTACTGAAAGCGGAATGTAGGTACCCTTGTTTTTCCTGCGCATTTTTGTTGGTCACTGGGTACTTCGGGTCCAGTTCTCATACTGAGTATTCTGCTCTCACTGCCTCCAGGTCAGCTTAGGAGGCAATTATGAGAGTAAAGAAAACAAGACAGTCAGACAGAGGTATGTATCGTTATCCGGTACAGGTTGAGGATGGACGTGGTGGTTACAGAACTACTTATAACGTAATTAAGCCTGGAGAGGATGGCATTACTGAGGTAATGATTAAATCCCTTCATGCTATGGATGACCATGAGGTTTATCTCAACGTGAAAAACGGACATCCACCTATGACTGCAGAACAGAAGGCAGCTAAAAAAGAGTGGGAAGAAGAGCATCCTGGTGAAAAGTATCAGATGAATTGGAATCTTTCCTTAGATTATATCGCCGGTGATACTGACGATGATGAGGTGGACAAGAGTAGTGTGCTTGCAGGTGCTTCTTATGATCCTTTTTATGAGGAAGAGATATCGCCTGAAATTCAGAGATTAAGAGATGTGGTAGCTTCGATGACCGAAAGACAGAAGCAGGTATATCAGTTGGTGCTTCTGGAAGAGTATAGCTACACCGAAGCTGCAAAGATTATGGACTGCTCACCTGCCAATGTGAAGCAGATCAGTAATAAGGTAATCGCTCTTATCAAAGCTGGTGTCTAAAAAAATATTTTTGAATTTTTTTGCGGGGAGGTTAAAAATCTTCCCGATTTTTTTGCCTGTGACATGTAAGGAAGACAAGTTCCTACAGAAAGCGAGGTAAGAAGCGATGGCAATTAAACACAAGATAGTCATCAACGTTTCTGATCCACAGGGAAAGACAGCGAATGTGCTTAAGGGTGCAAATGTGAAGCTTCCGACAAGACTTATCAAGTTCTTATTCGGGGATTTCACACAGGTATATCTCCTGGCTCCCGGTCAGACTGTGGAATCGGTGGACATCCATGAAGTGAAGAAAGGAGAGTGTGCAGCATGTCCAAGGTAAACATTTCAAAAATCATTGAAGGTGTAGGTACCTGCAGTGAGAACCTTAACGGAATCTCAGAGAACTTAATCAGTATCTCCGAAAAGGTATCAGTAATTTCAAAGGTGATTGTGGAGATCATATCTGAATTCCAGACCGGAACTGATAAACCTGCAATCGAAGCTAAAGCAAAGAAGGCTGCTCCTAAGCAGATTGAAGCTAAGGCAGAACTGGTAAAGGAAGAGGCTAAGGAATATACCTTTACTGAGGTAAGAACCATCCTGGCAGAAAAGTCCAGAGCCGGACACACCGCTGAGATCAAGAAAATTCTTATAAGCCACGGTGCCGAGAAGCTTTCAGAGATTGATCCGGCTGAGTTTGCAGCAGTTGTAGCTAAGGTGGAGGTGCTTGAATAATGGCTAAACATGCTTTTTTATCGGCATCCGCATCCCACAGATGGCTGGAATGCCCACCTTCAGCAAAGTTGTGTTCAGAGCAGGAGGACAGAGCGAGTCCTTATGCACAGCAGGGTACGGACTGCCATGAACTGTGTGCCTATCTGGTAGAAAAGGAACTGGGAAAGGACGTAACTGATCCGACAGAGAACCTTACCTATTTTGACCAGGAGATGCAGGACTGTGCTGAAGGCTATTGCAGTTTTGTAATGGAACAGATTGAGGAAGCAAAGAAGCACTGTCAGGATCCTCAGGTTTTGATAGAGCAGAGGCTTGATTTCTCCAGATGGGTTGAGAATGGCTTTGGCACCGGTGATTGTGTGATTGTTGCTGATGATGTACTTCAGATTATTGATTACAAGCATGGTCTTGGAGTGCTGGTATCAGCTGAAATGAATCCGCAGATGATGTGCTATGCACTTGGTGCTCTGGAGTTATTTGACGGTATCTATGATATCAATTCCATCCAGATGACCATATTCCAACCAAGGCGTGAGAATGTCAGCACTTGCAATATAACAAAAGATGAACTGCTTTCTTGGGCCGATGAAATCTTAAAGCCTACAGCTGAACTTGCCTATGAAGGTAAGGGAGAGTTCAAGGCTGGTGAACACTGTCAGTTCTGTAAAGTGAAAGCAACATGCCGTAAGCGTGCTGAATATAATCTGGAACTTGCACAGTATGATTTCGAGATGCCGCCGACTCTGGAAGAAACAGAGGTTACAGCTATCCTTCCTAAGATAGACAGTCTGATTTCATGGGCTACGGATATCAAGGAATATGCTCTGCAGCAGGCTTTATCAGGTACTCACTATGACGGGTTCAAGGTTGTGGAAGGCAGAGCAAACAGGAAGTACACCGATGATGATGCAGTTGCTTTTGCTGCAAAGGATGCAGGTTTTGATCCTTATGAGAAGAAGCTGCTTGGAATCACGGCAATGACAGCCCTTATGGGTAAAAAGAAGTTTGAAGAAGTGCTTGGCAAATATATTACAAAGCCTCAGGGCAAGCCTACACTTGTGCCGGAATCAGATAAAAGACCGGCAATCAATACAGCATATGAAGATTTTAGTGAAAATTAAGGAGGAAAATTCACCATGGCTAAGTTTATTAATCCAACAAAGGTAATCACAGGAGTAAATACAAGATGGAGCTATGTTAATGCATGGGAGCCTAAGTCTATCAATGGCGGAGCACCTAAGTATTCCGTATCTCTCATTATTCCTAAATCAGACACAAAGACAATCGAGAAGATCCAGGCGGCTATTCAGGCAGCATACGATGAAGGTCAGGGCAAGCTTAAGGGCAATGGCAAGTCTGTACCTGCACTCTCTGTGCTTAAGACACCGCTACGTGATGGTGATGCAGAAAGACCTGATGATGAGGCTTATGCAGATTCTTATTTTATCAATGCCAACAGCGGTACTGCACCGGGAATCGTGGATGCTGACCGTCAGCCTATCTTAGAACGCAGCGAGGTTTACAGCGGTGTGTACGGAAGAGCAAGTATCAATTTCTATGCTTTTAATAGCAATGGAAACAAGGGTATTGCCTGTGGTCTTAACAATCTTCAGAAGATTAAGGATGGTGAGCCTCTTGGCGGTAAGTTTAGAGCCGAGGATGATTTTGATACGGAGGAAGATGATGATTTTCTTTCATAATCCTGTAACTGATGACAATGAAAGGGCGGTGGCTGAGCTGCCGCCTGATATGAGAAAAGCGAGGTAAATTATAATGGAATACGCAGAATTTTTAGAAATGGCAAAGAATATAGTTATTCTTACTTCCTTCTGGTTCATCATCGTGCTTGATATCTGGGGAATTGGTTCCCTTATCGTGCATTTCATGAAGTGGGTTCATAGTGGAATTAAGAAGATCAGAAATAAGGATGTTGAGAAAAAGGAAGAATAAGTTTTAAGAGGGCGGGCATCGGCTATATGGCTGGTGTCCGTTTTCGGATTGGAGGAATTATGAATTCTATCAGTATTGATATTGAAACATTTTCCAGCAATGACCTTAGTAAATGCGGTGTTTACAAATATGTGGAAGCACCTGATTTCGACATCCTGCTCTTTGGATATGCGATTGATGGCGGTGAGGTGATTGTGGTGGATTTGGCAGCAGGGGAAGAGATACCGGTGGAGATACTGGCTGCGCTTGCTGATGAAGATATAACCAAGTGGGCGTTTAACAGTAATTTTGAAAGAATATGTCTGTCAGAATGGCTCAGAAGAAATTACCCTGAATATTTCAGTTCTTACAGTGTAGATGGTGATACTGTTGGAAAATATCTGAATCCAAGAGGGTGGAAATGCTCCATGATTTGGTCTGCCTTTATGGGACTTCCATTATCACTTGCAGGTGTCGGTGCAGTACTTGGTCTGGAAGAACAGAAGCTGAAAGAAGGCAAGGATTTGATCAGATATTTCTGTGTACCTTGCAAAGCAACCAAGAGTAATGGAGGCAGGACACGAAATCTTCCAAAGCACGATGAAGATAAATGGAATCTCTTTAAGTTTTATAACCAGAGAGATGTCGAAGTGGAGCAATCCATACAGAAGAAGCTTGTGAAATATCCGGTGCCTGATTTTGTTTGGGAAGAATTCTGGCTTGATCAGGAGATAAATGACAGGGGAATTCAGTTGGATCTGACTATGGTAGAGAATGCGATTTTACTGGATGAGGTATCTAAGGAAAAACTCTCAATGGCGATGAGAGAAATTACAGACCTTGATAATCCAAACAGTGTGGTACAGATGAAGGACTGGCTATTTGAACAGGGGATTGAAGCTGAATCACTTGGTAAGAAGGATGTGGCAAAGCTTATGGATGAGGTGGATGGTGATGTAAAGGATGCTCTGCAGCTTAGGCAGCAGCTGGCAAAGTCATCTGTTAAGAAATACCAGGCAATGCAGAATGCGGTTTGTGTTGATGGCAGAGCCAGAGGTATGTTTCAGTTTTACGGAGCCAACAGATCTGGAAGATGGGCTGGGCGTATTATTCAGCTGCAGAATCTTCCTCAGAACCATATGGAAGATTTGGAGCAGGCAAGGGGACTTGTAAAAAATGGGGATTATGAGGCTCTTTCTATGTTGTATGATTCGGTTCCAAATGTATTATCGGAACTTATCAGAACTGCATTCGTAGCAAGGGAAGGCAATAAGTTTGCAGTAGCGGATTTTTCTGCGATTGAGGCACGTGTGCTTTCATGGCTTGCAGGTGAAACGTGGAGAACGCAAGTTTTTGTTAATAATGGAGACATTTACTGTGCATCCGCATCAGCCATGTTTGGTGTACCGGTGGAAAAGCACGGACAGAATGCTCATTTAAGACAGAAAGGTAAGATTGCAGAACTGGCACTTGGCTATGGAGGTTCAGTAGGAGCACTAAAATCTATGGGTGCCATAGAGATGGGTCTTGCGGAAGAGGAATTGCAGCCACTGGTGGATTCCTGGAGAGCAGCTAATCCTAATATCGTGAAGTTCTGGTGGAGTGTTGACCGTGCGGTTAAGACTGCAGTAAAGCAGAAGAAACAGGCCGATGTAAATGGTATCAGGTTCTTCTGCCAGAGTGGGATGTTATTCATTCAGCTTCCCTCGGGAAGAAGGCTGGCATATGTAAAACCAAGGATGGGACTAAACAGATTTGATTCGGAATCAGTAACCTATGAAGGCATTGGTGGAACCAAGAAGTGGGAACGTATTGAAAGCTATGGACCAAAGTTCGTGGAGAATATCGTGCAGGCAATTTCAAGAGATATTTTGTGCTATGCCATGAAGACATTATCGCACTGTATGATCTGTGCCCATGTGCATGATGAACTGATTATCGAGTGCAGAGAGGATGTATCACTTGATGCAATCTGTGAACAGATGGGCAGGACCCCGCCTTGGGCGGATGGTCTGATTCTCAGAGCAGACGGATATTGCACACAATTTTATAAAAAAGATTAAAAAAGTGGCACTTCCGAATTGATGGGAGTGCCATTAAATGTTATTGATTGTCATTACTTTTGAAAAACTGTTCCTGTAATGCAGCAATTTGTTTCTTTAGCTCTTCGTTTTTGGATGTGACTTCATTTAAGGCAGTATCCTTTTTTCTTAGCTGTTCTTCCTGTGAAACTGCTTTTTGCTGAAGTTGATTATAGTCATAGTAAAAACTTGGAAAATATTTTTGTAAAACTAGCTGTTCAATCTGCTTATATGTATCAGAGCCAGGAGGTATCATGCCATTTTGCTGATAAAGGATGCGGTTGATACTGACGGTTCGAATATCATTCAGTTTCAATACGGAATCATGGTTGATGAATGAAAATTCACTTGATTTCAATAAAAACATATCACTTTTGGAAGCAGGATTGTCTGTGGGATGGTAGACATCCGGATGTTTAGCAGGATCATAGGAAAAAATCGGCAGAACATAAAGTAATTTCTGCTTTACCCCGATGACAAGACCTCTGTGCTCATAGGACATTTCAGGTTTATAATTCTTACCAAACTCAAACTGATAGATTTCACCTTTTTTTACCTGTCTGTGTCGAAATTGTTTTGTTCTGTTATCAGCCCAGCGAAAATCAGATGCCGAAAAACGATCGAGTTCATTGCTGGTGAAGCTATTGGCAATGATTATTTCGTTGGTTTTGTTTTGTGCCTTCAGATATTTGCTCAATGGCCTGTCTCCTTAATTTTATATATAAAAAAGGGTACGGCGCTAACCATACCCTACTCTGGAAAACCAGAGAGACCTCGTCGGTCAAATTATCCTTTCAATGGTGGCTTCGTCAGCCAAAAAACACTTGTTAGCAAGTGTGAAAGTGCAGTATTCATATCTCTGCTTACTTATATTATACACATTTTTCAGAAAAAATCCACTGGTAATATTTACAAAATATTCTTTCTGAATTAAATGTTGAGTCTAATCATACAACCTTAAATAGTGAATGTCAATTGAAATAAAATTAATTTTAGAATTTTTTCGGTGAGGTTAAAAACTCCCTGATTTTTTTTGCCTGTGACTTGAGGAAATACCTCACAAATATTTTTTCAAGGAGGGTAATTCAATGGAATTACAGATTTTTCAGAATGCGGAGTTTGGCTCAGTCCGCAGCACAATGATAGGTGGAGAGCCATTTTTTGTAGGTAAGGATGTTGCAGAAATTCTTGGATACGTCAATGCGAGTAAAGCACTTGCAGACCACGTAGATGATGAGGACAAACTCAATAACGATTCGTTATCGAGTTTAGGTCAGCGTGGAGGATGGCTTATCAACGAATCCGGTCTTTACAGTCTTATTTTATCCAGCAAGCTTCCAGCAGCAAAGAGATTCAAGAGATGGGTTACCTCAGAGGTTCTTCCTGCAATCAGAAGACATGGATTGTATGCAGTCGATGACATGCTGAATAATCCGGATGCACTTATCGAAGCACTTCAGGCTTACAAGGCTGAGCGTATGCAGAAATTAGCTCTGGAAGCAGAGAATGCGGTACAGAAACAGCAGCTTATCGAGATGCAGCCGAAGGCAAGCTACTATGATGTGGTTCTCAACAGTCCTGACCTTGTTTCTATTACTGAGATTGCTAAGGATTATGGCTGGAGTGGCAGAAGAATGAATGAGCATCTGCATGGTAAGGGGATTCAGTTCAAGCAGGGCGATAGAATTTGGATTCTTTATCAGAAGTATGCTGAAAAAGGTTATACCAGCACAAAGACACATACTTATCCTGCTACAGATGGGACCATTCATACGAAGGTTCATACCTACTGGACACAGAAGGGAAGACTTTTCATCTACGATTTATTGAAGGCGGATGGTATCTTGCCGCTCATTGAGCAGGAGGATTAAATATGTCGGTCAGTAAATTCAACAACGAAGGTTATTACGATCCTGTTGTATATGAGGCACTGACTAAAGTTGAGGCGGAGGAGCGTGCAGCCAGAGCGGCTGCCGCTTACCGTCCTTTGGTCTATATATGTTCACCATATGCAGGAGATATTGAAAAGAACACCTACAGAGCTAGAGCATTTTCAAGATTTGCACTTGAGAAGAACTGTATTCCAATGGCACCGCATCTGTTGTTTCCGCAGTTTATGGATGAGGCTACAGAGAGATGGCTGGGATTAAAAATGGGAATTGTTCTTTTAGGAAAATGCGAACAGGTCTGGGTATTCGGTGATGTGATTTCAGAAGGCATGGCAGCTGAGATTGAAAAGGCTAAGAAGCAGAGAAAGCAGATTCGTTATTTTACAGAAGATTTGAAGGAGGTAGGTCATGAAGATTGCGTATGGTAATTCCCGTATGGAGAAAAAGTGGAAGAACAATGAAATCTCCTGGGATGATTTCTGCAAAAGGGTAAGCACTACTCAGACTACAACGGAAACTGTTGATGAGTACAGAAAGATGTCCAAGCCACAGCAGGATGCGATTAAGGACGTGGGAGGTTTTGTTGCAGGTCATTTGAAAGCAGGCAGACGTAAGAATGGTACCGTTCTTTGCAGGTCAATGCTTACTCTTGATATGGATCATGGTACAGCAGATGTATTAGATGAACTTGAAATGTTTTCAGCACATAAGATGTGTATTTATTCTACCCACAAGCATACACCGGAGGCTCCAAGACTTCGTTTGATTATGCCGCTTAAGCGAGATATTTCAGAAGATGAATATCCTGCAGTTGCACGTAAAGTGGCTTCTGAAATCGGAATGGATATGTTTGATGATACCACATACCAGCCACACAGACTGATGTACTGGCCATCAACATCTGCTAATGGGGAATATATTTTCCGTGTTATGGAAGGGGACGTAATTGATCCGGACTATTACCTTGGACTTTACGATGACTGGCGTGATGTATCGACATGGCCTGTATCTTCCAGAGAATCGGCAGCAGTTGAGAAATCAGCAAAGCAACAGGCAGATCCACTTACAAAAGAGGGCGTGGTTGGAGCATTTTGCCGTACTTACTCTATCAGGGATGCGATTGATAAATTCCTTAAGGATGTATATGAGCCTTCTGCGATGGAAGGCAGATATGACTATATTCTTGCAGACAGTAGTGCCGGTGTAACTATTATCGATGATAAGTTTTCATATAGTTTTCATGCTACGGATCCGGCGTGTGGTCAGCTGCTTAATGCATTTGATGTTGTTAGGGTTCATAAGTTCCCTGATGATGATCCGAAAAAGTCTTTTAAGGCTATGGCGAAATTTGCCAGTGGTGATGAAGAGGTAAAACTTCTCATTTTCAAAGAAAAACAGGACAGCGCCGCCGAGGATTTTGATGAGGAAGATCCGGACGCATGGAAAAAGAAACTGGAATATGAAGACAAGTCATTACAGCTTAAGAATACGCTTCGTAATCTGACTCTGATATTAGAAAATGATCCAAAACTTAAGGATATTGTATTTAATCAGCACCTTGATGGTATGGAGATTAAGGGAAGTGTTCCTTGGAAGCATCCGTCAAAGTTCTGGAGAGATGCAGATGATGCTCAGCTAATCAGTTATGTGGATGAGAATTACGGAACTTTCTCACAGAGAAATTATGATATTGCGGTTGCAAAGGTTACTGATGACCGCTCATATCATCCTATCCGTGAATTTCTGCAGGCACTTCCTGAGTGGGATAGGGTTGAGAGAGTAGACACACTTCTGATTGATTATCTGGGAGCGGCTGATAACAAATATGTTCGTGCAGTTACCAGAAAGACCTTATGTGCTGCCGCCTGCCGTGTGCTAAATCCAGGATGTAAGTTTGATACTATGCTTGTCCTGAATGGAAGCCAGGGAATCGGTAAGAGTACACTGATTGCTAAGCTTGGCGGTGAGTGGTTTTCAGATTCTCTTTCTTTAAATGATACCAAGGATAAAACGGCAGCAGAAAAACTTCAGGGATACTGGATTCTGGAAATTGGAGAACTGGCGGGACTTCGTAAGGCAGAGGTGGAAACTCTTCGTTCTTTTTTATCCAGACAGAATGATATTTATCGTGCCTCTTTTGGCAAGCGTACTACACCGCATCCAAGGCAGTGCGTATTTTTCGGAACCACAAATGCTGAGAGTGGTTATCTGAGAGATACAACTGGTAACAAACGCTTCTGGCCGGTTAAGACTCTTGGCGGCGGCAGTAAGTGTTCGTGGGATATAACACAGGAGGAAGTGCTGCAGATTTGGGCAGAGGTTATGCATTATGTGAAAGCTGGGGAGAAGCTTTATTTGGATCCTGAGGTGGAAGCACTTGCCAAGGCTGAACAGAGAGAAGCAATGGAGTCTGATGAGCGTGAAGGTCTTGTGCGTGAGTATCTGGAAGCACTTTTGCCTGATAACTGGGATGATATGGATACCTTTGAGAGAAGAAATTTCCTTGATGGAACCGGCAAGGCTGATATTGGCAAAAAGGGTACTGTCAGACGTACACAGGTCTGCAATATGGAAATCTGGTGTGAGTGCTTTGGCAAAGAGCGTTCCAATCTTAAGCGTGCAGATTCCAATGAGCTGTCAGGTATTCTTGTGAAGCTTGGTTGGGTAAGACTTGACCTAAAAGAGCGTGTTGCGAACTACGGTCCTCAGTTCATCTTTGTTCCTAAGGAGTGTAACTAAAAAAATATCTGGAACATAGGACTGTTCCGGGAACACGGATTTGTTCCATGAAAGGATGTCAGGCACATTTTTCGGAACAGACCAAATGTGGGCGGCGGATGTCAACTTTACTGCTTTTGTTCCTATGTTCCTAATATTTTCTATAAATATGAAAGTAGAAAAAAGATGCCCTATAGATACCATAATATACATTTTCTATATATAGGGGATTTTTGAGGTAATAAGAACATGAGAGAAAAAACGGTAGAGCAGAAGCTGGTTGAAGCCGTAAAAGCTTCAGGTGGCATTTGCCCGAAATTCACTTCACCTGGATTTGATGGAATGCCGGATCGCATCTGCCTTATGAAAAATGGGAGGATGGCGTTCATAGAGGTTAAAGCTCCAGGTAAAAAGCCAAGACCGCTGCAGAAAGCAAGGCATGAACTGCTTAGGTCTTTGGGATTCAAGGTGTTTGTACTTGATAAGCTGGAGCAGATTGGAGGGATTATCGATGAAATACGAGCCACATGAATATCAGACTTTTGCAACAGAATACATTGAGAATCATCCTGTGGCAGCAGTATTACTTGAATGCGGTTTGGGAAAAACCTCAATTACCTTATCGGCAATAAATGATCTGATGTTTGACAGCTTCGATGTCAGGAAGGTTCTGGTAATAGCACCTATCAGAGTTGCTAAATTATCATGGCCGGATGAAATCCAGAAATGGGATCACATCTCAGATTTGAGATATAGCGTGGCAGTTGGTACTGAGGCTGAAAGGATAAAAGCACTGAAAGCTGATGCGGATATTTATCTGATAAACAGAGAAAATGTGCAGTGGCTTATAGAAAAAAGTGGACTTCCTTTTGATTACGACATGGTGGTTGTGGATGAACTTTCTTCTTTCAAGAATCACCAGTCAAAAAGATTTAAGGCACTGATGAAAGTAAGACCAAAGGTTCATCGTATCGTAGGTCTGACGGGAACACCGTCAAGCAACGGACTTATGGATCTGTTTGCAGAATATAAGCTTCTGGATAAGGGCGAGAGACTTGGAAGATTTATCGGTCAGTATAGGGAGAGATATTTCAAGCTGGACAAGGCAAATGGTCCGATTGTTTACAGCTACAAACTTCTTCCAGGAGCAGAGGAAGCTATTTATGACAGGATATCTGATATCACAATTTCGATGAAGTCAGCGGATCATCTGAAAATGCCTGAACTTGTTAATTCCAGATATACAGTCCATCTGGATAAAAAGGAACTGCTGAAATATGTCCGAATGAAACAGGATTTACTTCTTAAGCTTCCGAAGGGAGAAGTTACTGCAGCAAATGCAGCTGCATTATCAGGAAAATTGGTTCAGATGGCAAATGGTGCTGTGTATATGGATGACGGAAGCATTGAAGAAATCCATAACAGAAAGCTTGATGCTTTAGAGGATATTATCGAGTCTGCTAATGGCAATTCGGTGTTGGTTGCGTACTGGTATCAGCATGACCTGGACAGAATCAGTGCCAGACTTGATGATTTGAAAATTGATTACTGCAGACTTGATAAGGATACAAATATCCGAAGGTGGAATGCAGGAGAGATATCTGTAGGACTTATTCATCCAGCATCTGCCGGGCATGGTCTTAATCTTCAAAGCGGTGGAAATATTTTGGTGTGGTTTGGACTTACATGGAGCCTTGAACTGTATCAGCAGACAGTCGCAAGGTTATGGAGGCAGGGGCAGAAGAATACTGTTTCCGTAATTCACATTATGACTGCCAAGACGATAGATGACCAGATTATGAATGCACTTGAAACAAAAGACCATACACAATCGGCACTAATTGATGCCGTGAAAGCTGAGGTGGTGATGGATGGCTAAAACAACAGGAGATCCATATGAGAATCTTGCAAATGCCATTGTGCTTTCTGCAGTTGAGGATTACAGGAAGGCTCTTAAAAAGTATTCTCGAAATCCTGAAAGCAAGAGTGCAAAGGCTGAGGCAGATTCTCTGGAGAGATTTTTCAGATCCAGCTGGTATTCAGTACTGACTTCTGTGGATGGAGAATTTCTGATACGGAAGCTTCGTGCAGAATACAATTTATGACAATCAGAGTAAAGCAGAGTCAATCCGAGTGGAACAAATAATTATCGGAGGTGGCTTATGACAGCTAAAGAGTATTTGAAGCAGGCATATCTTTTGGACAAGCAGATACAGGTGGAAGTAAAGGAACTGGAACAGCTTCGTGATATGAGAGGTACTATCCAGGGATGCAGTTATGGCGAGAGAATTGGAAGCAATCCAAACCGCAATCTGGAAGCACCTTTTATCAAGACCATTGAAAAGATATGGGAATATGAGCAGAAGATAAACGACAAGATTAACAGGCTTGTAGATCTTCGTGCTGAGATAAATACAGCTATTGAGAGTATGGAAGTTGCCGAGGAAAGACTTCTTCTGAAATACCGCTATCTTAAAAATGAAAGTTGGGAAGATATCTCCTATGACCTTAATGTATCGTACAGAACGGTTCATCGTATTCATGCATCGGCATTAAATAATTTTGTGATACCTGAATAGGTTGGCACACTTTGTCCCAACATGGCATAAGCATATATGTTATTATGATAGTGTTGAAAGTGTACGACAGAGCAGAGCCTTGGAAGCCAAAAACTTCCAGGGCTTTTATTATGCGCGAGTAGCGATGAAAATGCCATGCTTGCATGAGCATTTGAAGAGCACCGCGACAACGAGAAAACTTGTTTTCGAGTGGCATGGAGGTGTAACAGTGCCAAGCAAACCAAAGAAACCGTGTGCTTATCCAAGCTGTCCTGCGTTAGTGACTGGGCGGTACTGTGAAGAGCATGCAAGAAAAGCAAACAGCGACTATGAAAAGTTCAGCAGAGATAAGAATACCAAACGCCGTTATGGACGTGCCTGGAAAAGAATCCGTGATAAGTATGCTGCAGAGCATCCGTTCTGTGAGAAGTGTTACGAGCGTGGAGTGCTGGTTCCGGTAGAAGAGATTCATCACAAGCTTCCTTTGAGTGAAGGTGGCACACATGATCGGAGCAATCTGATTGCGTTGTGCAAGTCGTGTCATTCACAGATACATGCGAAGCGTGGGGATCGCTGGCATGACCGGTAGGGGGTATCGAAATCTCTACAGACCTCTCTCCTATAGAACGGCGGGTGGGTTTTGTGGGTGCAGTCGCAAAATGAAAAGTGAAAAATAGGGGGAAGGAGGGATACCCGATGGCAGGTAGAAAACCAAAGCCAACAGCCATGAAAAAGCTGGAAGGAAATCCGGGCAAGAGAAAACTGAATGACAAAGAACCGATGCCGGTTAAGGGAATGCCCACATGCCCGGCATGGCTGATGCCAGAAGCCAAAACTGAATGGAAGCGTCTTGCAAAGATACTTGCAGAAATGGGAGTTTTGACAGAGGTGGACAGAACTGCCTTTGCTGCATACTGCCAGTCTTATGCAAGATGGAAGGAAGCACAGGAGCATATCAATTCTGAGGGCGCTACCTATGAAACTGAAAACGGTATGCAGAGACCTAATCCATATGTGGCTATCTGCAATACAGAACAGAGGCTGATGATGTCTGCTGCTTCTGAGTTTGGTCTGACACCATCTGCCAGATCCAGAATCATGGCAGCTTCTGGTGTGAATAAGGATGATGTTGATGAGATGGAGGCATTACTTGGGGGTGATTCTTAATGGCAAGAGAAACAAGGCCTAAGGATTATCCAAAGCTTAAGAATTATACGCCGACAAGGTTTATGCTTCCGACTTCTCATTACGATAAAAAGAAGGCTGACAGAGCAGTAACCTTTATTGAGAACCTTTGCCATACCAAGGGTAAATGGTCTGGTACAAGATTCTGGCTGTTACCGTGGCAGGAGCAGTTGATCAGAGATATCTTCGGTATCGTAAAAGCAGATGGGAACAGACAATTTAGAACAGCCTTCGTTGAAATATGTAAGAAAGTAGGTAAGAGCGAACTGGCAGCAGCCATCGCTCTTTATTTATTGTATGCAGATAATGAACCTTCTGCAGAAGTATACGGTGCAGCAGCTGACCGTCAGCAGGCCTCCATTGTATTTGATGTGGCAAGGCAGATGGTTGAGATGTCACCTGCTCTTATGAAAAGAAGCAAGCTGATGTCTGCAACAAAGCGAATTGTCAATTATGGCAATGCTGGCTTTTATCAGGTGCTTTCAGCTGAGGTTGGAAGTAAGCATGGTTTTTCGATTTCGGGACTTGTGTTCGATGAAATTCATACACAGCCGAATCGTCAGTTATATGATGTGCTCACAAAATACAGTTCAGATGCAAGACAAAATCCGCTTCACTTTATAATCACTACTGCCGGGAATGACAGACATTCAATTGCATTTGAGTTACACACTAAGGCAATTGATATTCTGGAAGGCAGGCGTGTGGACCCTACTTTTTATCCTGTGGTTTATGGACTTAAGGATGATGAGGACTGGGAGGATGAAGTAAACTGGTATAAGGTAAATCCTTCACTGGGATACACGGTTGACATTGAAAGGCTGAGAGATGCTTACCGAGAGGCAAAGCAGAATCCGGCTGATGAAATAACCTTCAAATGGCTCAGAATGAATATGTGGGTATCAAGTACAACATCATGGATTCCGGATGCAATTTTTATGAAGGGCAATGAGTCTATTGATATGAGATTGCTGGAAGGAAGAGATTGTTATGCAGGATTGGATCTTTCCAGTACAGGAGATATTACTGCGTTGGTTCTTATATTTCCACCGAGAAATACGGATGAGAAATATATTCTGGTGCCGTACTTCTGGGTGCCGGAAGAAATGATTCCACAGAGAGTAAAGGCAAATTCAGTTCCTTATGATGTGTGGGAGAAAAAGGGACATCTGCTAGCAACGGAAGGAAATGTGATCCACTATGATTTCATTGAGAAGTTCATTTGTAATCTTGGTGAGAAGTATCACATCTTGGAAATTGCGGTGGACAGATGGAATGCAACGCAGATGATCCAGAATCTGGAGGGTGCAGGATTTACGATGGTGCCTTTTGGACAGGGCTTTGCAAGTATGAGTACACCGACGAAGGAGTTTTACAGGCTTCTGATGGAAGGACAGATTATTCATGCCGGGCATCCGGTTCTTCGGTGGATGGCGGGTAATGTTGTGATTGAGACAGATGCTGCGGAGAATATTAAGGTGACGAAGGCAAAGTCTAAGGAGAAGATTGATGGAATTGTAGCTTCTATTATGGCTCTGGATCGGTGTATTAGGAATCAGGGAGAAACGCAGGGCAGTGTGTATGATGAGAGAGGACTGTTGGTGTTTTAAGGAGGATGTATGGGATTTTTCAGTAATTTATTTCGGGGAAGGGATGCTCCTTCTAACAGTACAGCTGGAAGCGGGTATGGATTCTTTATGGGGAGTACGGCTTCCGGGAAGAGAGTGAACGCAAGGAGTGCCATGCAGATGACTGCTGTGTATTCCTGTGTGAGGATTCTTTCTGAGGCGGTGGCGGGTCTGCCATTGCAGTTTTACAGGTATAACGATAATGGCGGTAAGGAAAAGGCGGTGGATCATCCGCTCTATTTTCTGCTGCATGATGAGCCGAATCCGGAGATGACTTCTTTTGTGTTCCGGGAGACTCTGATGACGCATCTGCTTTTGTGGGGGAATGCGTACAGTCAGATCATCCGGAATGGAAAGGGTGAAATTGTGGCTCTTTATCCGCTGATGCCTGACAGGATGACGGTGGACAGGGATGAGCATGGCAGGCTTTATTATGAGTATCTGGTTTATGACGGGGATGATGTGGACGGAAGAACCGGGACAGATCCGAAAGCAAATGGAAAGATCGTGCGTCTGCATCCGGCGGATGTGCTACATATTCCGGGGCTTGGATTTGACGGGCTGGTCGGATATTCACCTATTGCCATGGCGAAGAATGCGATCGGGCTTGCCATTGCTGCGGAGGAGTATGGAAGCAAGTTTTATGCCAACGGTGCCGCTCCGTCAGGAGTGCTGGAGCATCCGGGGACTTTGAAGGATCCGGGCAGGGTGCGTGAGAGCTGGCAGTCCACTTTCGGGGGAAGCAGCAATGCCAATAAGGTTGCTGTCCTGGAAGAGGGAATGAAGTATACGCCGATTTCCATTGCACCGAATGAAGCCCAGTTCCTGGAAACCAGGAAGTTTCAGATTGATGAGATTGCCAGGATTTTCAGGGTGCCGCCTCATATGGTCGGGGATCTGGATAAGTCCAGTTTCAGCAACATTGAGCAGCAGTCTCTGGAGTTTGTGAAGTATACACTGGATCCCTGGGTGAGCCGGTGGGAACAGGCAATGGTCAGGGCTCTGCTGTCTGCGGAGGAAAAGAAGAAGTATTTCTTTAAGTTCAATGTGGATGGGCTGCTCAGGGGTGATTACCAGTCAAGGATGACCGGTTATGCCACGGCAAGACAGAATGGATGGATGAGTGCCAATGATATCCGGGAACTGGAAAATATGGACCGGATCCCGGAAGAACTTGGCGGCGATCTGTATCTGATCAATGGAAATATGACGAAATTGCAAGATGCCGGACTGTTTGGCGGAGCCGGATCCGGCGGGAATGGAAAGGAGTAGGGAGCCAGTGAAGAAGTTTTGGAACTGGAAGAAAACGAAAACGGTGAATCAGGAAACCGGACAGGAAGCGGAGGAAAGAATCCTGTTTATGAACGGAGTTATCGCGGAGGACAGCTGGTTTGACGATGATGTCACGCCGGCTCTTTTTAAGGATGAACTGAATGCAGGGACAGGGGACATTACCCTGTGGATTAACAGTCCGGGCGGGGACTGTGTTGCCGCAGCGCAGATCTTTAACATGCTGTCGGAGTATCCGGGAAAGGTTACGGTGAAGATTGACGGGCTTGCGGCATCTGCTGCGTCTGTCATTGCAATGGCCGGAACTGAGGTATGGATGAGTCCGGTAAGCATGATGATGATCCATAATCCGGCGACGGTTGCGTGGGGTGACCATTCGGAGATGAAGAAGGCTATGGAACTTCTGGATGCGGTGAAAGAATCTATCATCAATGCTTATGTACGGAAAACGGGACAGAGCAGGGCGAAGCTGTCACATCTGATGGATGCGGAAACGTGGATGGATGCGAATAAGGCTGTGGAGCTTGGCTTTGCGGATGACATCCTGTTCCAGAAAGAGGAACAGGGCAGTGAAGGTAAAAATGGAGATCCAGGTGCTGGCCGTACAGAAAACGGGATGTCTGATTCCGTAATGTTTTCCAGACGGGCAGTGAATAATGCACTGATGAATAAGCTGGAGAGGCATTATGGAAAGACTGGAAAATCCGTGAAAGATCAGGCGGGAATCGGCTTGAATGGAAATGGTGCTGAGGGGGACGATCCCTGTAATGGATGTTTCGGGGCGGCGGAGAATGCCTGCCAGAAGTGTAAAAAGAAGAAAGTGAATACGAATGTTACAGGGCGTTCTGCGGATGATCTGCGTGAACGCTTAAATTTTATCAAAAAATATATCTGAGGAGGATACGGATTATGACGATTCAGGAATTAATGGAGAAGAGAGCTAAGGTTTGGGAAGCTGCAAAGAATTTTGTGGATACCCATGAGAATGAAAACGGGGTGCTGTCTGCGGAGGACAGTGCAACCTATGAGAGAATGGAAGCGGAGATTGAGGATCTGACAAAGGCGATTGACCGCCACCGCAAGGCTGAGGAAATGGAAAAGAACCTGAACCAGCCGGTAAACCAGCCGCTGACCGGGAAGCCTTATGCAGGCGGCCAGGGTGAGCCAAAGACAGGACGTGCTTCTGATGAATACCGCAGGGCAATGCTGAATGCACTGAGAAGCAACTTCCGCCAGGTTTCCAATACCCTTCAGGAGGGCGTGGATGCCGACGGCGGTTATCTGGTTCCGGAAGAGTATGACAGAAGACTGGTTGATGTTCTGAATGAAGAGAATATCATGCGCCGTCTTGCCACAAGGATCGTGACTTCCGGGGAGCATAAGATCAATATTGCGGCTACCAAGCCGGCGGCAAGCTGGATCGAGGAAGGCGGGGCACTGACTTTTGGGGATGCGACTTTTGACCAGAAGATCCTGGATGCACATAAGCTTCATGTGGCAATCAAGGTAACTGAGGAACTGCTTTATGACAATGCCTTTAATCTGGAAAATTACATCATTGTCCAGTTTGGAAAGGCACTTGCCAATGCGGAAGAGGATGCTTTCCTGAACGGAAACGGAACAGGGAAACCGACCGGTATTTTTGACGGAACAGGCGGAGGGCATCTGCTGAATACACTGGCTGCAGCTTTGAAATCAGATGACATGCTGGATCTGGTGTATGGCCTGAAACGTCCGTACCGTAAAAATGCATCCTTTATCATGAATGATGCAACACTGCCTTCCCTTAGAAAGCTGAAGGACAATAACGGTGCTTATATCTGGCAGCCGGCTTACCAGGCAGGAGAACCGGACAGGATTCTGGGATATAAGGTGGAGACTTCTGCCTATGCACCGAAGGATGGCATCGCTTTTGGGGATTACAGCTATTACAACATTGGAGACCGTGGAAACAGATCCTTTAAGCAGCTGAATGAACTGTTTGCAGGCAACGGAATGATCGGTTTTGTTGCAAAGGAACGTGTGGACGGAAAACTGGTTCTTCCGGAAGCCGTGCAGATTATGAAACTGAAGGCAGACTGATTTTTTGAATAAGGGGACCGGCAGGAGAAGTACAGGCCTGCCGGTTCTGGTTTGAGGTGATGCAGTTGGCAGTGACAGTGGATGAGATGAAGAATTACCTGCGTGTGGATTTTGACGATGATGATGTGCTGCTTTCTGATCTGATCGAGCAGGGGCAGCAGATCTGCATGGATGTGGCAAGGATCACGGATGAAGATGAGTTTGAAGATCTGCAGGGGACGAAGATTGCCGTGCAGTATGCGGCTGCCTATCTGTATGAACACAGGGAGGAAGCGGATCACCATCAGCTGGTGATGGATCTGCGGAGCCTGCTGTTTGGAGTAAGAAAACCGGGATTCTGAGGTGGTTGGTTTGAATATTGCATTGATGAATGAAAAGGTGATTTTTCAGAAATGTTCTGTTGTAAAGGACGGGATCGGAAATCACAGGAATGAGTGGACAGAGGATTACTGCTGTTTTGCTACAATAGGCGGTGAGGGGCTTGCCAGTTCCAGGGAAGCGGAAACCGCAGGGACTGTGGTGGAAGATGTGGGAATGACTGTGACGGTGCGGTACTGTAAAAAGACTGCAGGTATCCGGTCTGTTACCCACAGGATCCTGTTTCGGGATCAGGTGTATGACATTGTAAGTGTGGATCATCTGAATTATAAGAAGAAGTGTCTGAAATTCACATGCAGGAAGGTCCGGAGGTGAGACATGGCAGGAGACAGATGTACAGTCAGCCAGATGGCAGATGTGATCATGGAAGGGTTGGAAGAGTACGCACAGCTTGCGGCGGATGATATGAAAAAAGCAGTGAAGAAGGCAGGCGCACAGGCGAGAAAAGACATCCAGGAAAATGCCCCTGTGAAGACCGGTGCTTATGCAAAGAGCTGGGCGGCGAAGACTACGAAGGAAACTGCCAATGCGATGGAAATCGTGGTGTATTCCAGGAACAGGTACCAGCTGGCCCATCTGCTGGAGTTCGGCCATGCGCTGAGAAAAGGCGGCAGGACAAGGGCGTTTCCCCATATTGCGCCTGCTGAGGAAAGGGCTGCGCAGACTCTGGAACGGGAAGTGGAGAAGGCACTGAGGTGATCAGGAGGTGAAAGCATATGACACTGGAAGAACTGGCAGGGATGCTGGAAAAGACTGGTTTTCCTTTCGCTTATGACCATTTTGCGGAAGGGGAAAGCCCGAATCCGCCGTTTATCTGCTATCTGCTTCCTGGCAGTGATAATTTTGCGGCAGACGGACGGGTATACTTCCGGATCAGTGAAGTAAGGATAGAGCTATACACGGACCGGAAGGATCCCGGGGCAGAAACTCTGGTGGAAACAGTTCTGGATGATGCCGGGATTTTTTATAATAAGTCGGAGGTCTGGATCCAGAGCGAAAAGCTGTATGAGGTGCTGTACAGTATGGAACTGTAATGATTTGTTAAATGATGGAGGGATAATATGTCTGATAAGAATAACAAGGTGAAGTATAATCTGAAAAATGCGCATTACGCTTTACTGACGATCGGGGAGGACGGGGCGGTGTCCTATGCAGCGCCGGTGCCGCTTCCGGGGTCCGTATCACTGTCCCTGGATGCCAACGGGGAGCCGGAGAATTTTTATGCGGATGGCATTGCGTATTATGTGATCAACAACAATATGGGCTATGACGGGGATCTGGAGCTTGCACTGATTCCGGAGAGCTTCCGGACGGATGTGCTGAGAGAGAAGCTGGATTCCAAGGGAGTTCTGATTGAAAACTCGGATGCGGAACTGGCACTGTTTGCTCTGCTTTTTGAGTTCGACGGGGATGTGCGGCATATCCGCCATGTGATGTATAACTGTTCGGCTTCCCGTCCGAAGATCGAGGGCAAGACCAATGAGGAGAAGAAGGAAGTGCAGACGGAAACACTGACTATCAAGGCCACGCCATTGTCGGATGGAAAGGTGAAGGCAAAGACAGGGAATACTACTGATGCAACTGTTTATGCAGACTGGTACAAGTCGGTGTATCTGCCGGCGGCGGATCCGGCTTCTTTGCAGGCTTCTGATAGTGGAAAGTCTGTAGTGAATGCTGCAGGAAATGGAAAAGCACTGAGCTGAGGGGGATTCAGATATGAGCATGATGAAGAAGATTGAGATTGACGGGAAGGCAGTTGCTTTTAAGGCATCTGCTGCCATTCCGCGTATTTACAGGATTAAGTTCCAGAGGGATATCTACAAGGATTTATCTGTGTTGGAAAAGAGTATTGGGGACGGGGATCCGGAAAAGTCTTCCCTGGATCTGTTTTCCCTTGAGATGTTTGAGAACATTGCATATGTGATGGCAAAGCATGCGGATCCGTCGATTCCGGATAATCCGGAGGAATGGCTGGATGAGTTTAACACGTTCAGTATCTATCAGGTTCTGCCAAAGCTGATCGAGCTGTGGGGAATGAACATCAGGACGGATGTGGAGGCTAAAAAAAACTTCATGCAACAGACCGTGAAATGACAACTCCCCTGTTTCTTCTCCGGTGTGTGCAGCTGGGAATTTCCGTCCGGGATCTGGATCTGCTGACTATCGGGATGGTGAATGATATGTTTGTGGAAAGCAGGAATGATGAGTATAAGGGATGGAGACAGGTTGCCACACAGGAGGATTTCGACAGGTTCTGATCTGATGAAATATGGTGACAGGATGATTCAGAAAGGGTATAATGGTTTTATCAAATCAATATTTACTGAATTAAGTTAATCGTGCCATATGGCTTGATTATAAATACAAAGATAAAAACGCAATGTACATTAAAAATGTATTAGAGCTGGTAGGTAGCCCAGCCGTCCTATGTAAATAGGGTAAGTAACCTGCCCCTCCGGGTTGTCCATTCTTTGTTCATTTTATTTTAGGAGGGATTCTCATGGACAAAGTAAATGGAAAACTGACGGTATATTTTGAAGAACCATTTTGGGTAGGCGTATTTGAGCGTATTGAAGATGGTAAACTATCTGTGGCGAAGGCAACATTTGGTGCAGAACCAAAAGATTACGAAGTACGGGAATATATTCAAAAATACTATTTCAGTTTGAAATTCAGTCCGGCTGTTGAAACTATTGTAAAGGATATTAAAAGAAATCCGAAACGGATGCAGCGAGAAGCAAAAAAGCAGATGCTGGAAACCGGCATTGGTACAAAATCGCAGCAGGCATTGAAATTACAGCAGGAACAGAACAAACAGGAGCATAAAGAGAAAAGCCGCAAGAAAAAAGAAGCGGAAGAACAGCGAATGTTTGAGTTGAAACAGCAAAAGAAAAGAGAAAAGCATAAGGGACATTAAAGTCCCTTGGGCTTTTCCTCAAATCGGGAATTGATGAAAAACACAGTTGCAACTGTCAGTTGACGAATTTCCATTTCTAAATGGTGGTTATGCAACCAATAGTTTTGCTATAATTTCACCAAACAAGAAAGGAGTCTAACTATGAATATAGCAGATAGAATACAATGTTTGAGAAAAAATAAAGGACTTTCTCAAGAAGAACTTGCGGACAAAGTGGGGGTATCAAGACAAGCAGTTTCAAAATGGGAAAGTGAACAAAGTACACCCGATATAGAAAAAATTATTATCATGAGCGAACTCTTTGAAGTCACAACAGACTATATCCTCAAAGGTATAGAGCCTGTTAGTATGACCAACAAAAAAACAATGTATTCTCTGTATTTGGGATTTGCGCTAATATTTGCAACCATAGCGGGAATTTGGTCTTTTACAGCAAATAGATTTCGCATAGATGAATGTTTTTTCATTGTGATAGCTGGAGCAGTGATAGGGTGTGCCATAGCATTGGTTATTCAAGTGATATTTAATTTATTTAGAAAAGAATAACCCTTGAAGCGACAACTTCAAGTTTTGTTGATAAAAAAATGAAGACGATAATGAAAGCATTTGTCAGGATGGCAGGTGCTTTTTTTGTGCCCGGAGTGATCCGGGTATTTTTGTGCCTTTTTTTATGGGATTTAGGGGGTGAGCCGTATGGCAGGGAACAGAATTAAGGGGATCACTGTCGAGATTGGCGGCGATACCACGAAGCTGCAGACTGCCCTGAAAGGGGTTAATACGGAGATCAGGAATACGCAGAGCCAGCTGAAGGATGTGGAGAAGCTGTTGAAGCTGGATCCGGGGAATACGGAGCTGATCGCGCAGAAGCACAGGCTGCTGGCACAGGCGGTTTCTGAGACCAGGGAGAAGCTGGAGACTTTGAAGACTGCGCAGCAGCAGGCGGATGAGGCACTGCGGAACGGGACAATTTCCCAGCAGCAGTATGACGGGCTCCAGAGGGAGATCGTTGAGACGGAGCAGGAACTGCGGAGACTGGAACAGCAGGCAGAGCAGTCTGCAACTGCTTTGCAGAAGATCGGGGCAACCGGGGAGAAGCTGCAGGCAGTGGGGGATAAGGTCTCCGGTGTGGGACAGAAGCTGCTTCCTGTGACGGGAGTGGTAACAGGGCTTGGAACGGCGGC